>Ga0181413_1000007_pt1 | contig 51235 bp, 52 predicted proteins | sample 36SPOviralmetaG_FD_130111 | JGI IMG/M metagenome (GOLD analysis project Ga0181413, IMG submission 130111) | Marine viral communities from the oligotrophic San Pedro Time Series (SPOT) site, San Pedro Channel, CA, USA - 36 SPOT_SRF_2012-09-28 | ecosystem: Environmental > Aquatic > Marine > Strait... | reverse complement strand
CTTGAGACTTCCCCCAACGTTCGAGATTTTGGTGGTATCACCAATCCACAACGAGTTGTCGCTCACATACATATCGCGAATTTTGAATTCAGGAGATCCGATATCGTAGGCATCGTTTGTGTCTGGAATGATGTCGCCCCCGATTGTGGTCTGGCCAGAGATCGTGGTCTGTCCAGAGACGGAGAGAGTCCCTTCTACGTTTATGCTGGTTGTTTCGGTTGCTCCAAACTTTGCAGAGCCACCTACAGACAGGGTACTATCGGCGACGATTGCGCCTTCCAATTTGGACGCACCAGAGACTGAAAGTGCCCCGTCCAGTGTGATTTTGTCTGTATCGACTTCCTTCAAGTGAAGTACACCTGATGGCATTTTTTATTTATGTATCACAAAAGTTTCACGAAAGTCAAATTTAAATATTAAATAGTGGTAATTATACATGACTGTGACTATTAGCCAACTGGTCGCGGACCCCATTTGATAACGAATCTCGTGAGGAAAATATGTGCGAACGTATCAAATATATGCAAAAATAAATTCATTAAATTAATATAATATTTAAAAATGGACATTGAAATGAGGAAGTTCTGTTTTCTTTTTGGTTGTGTTCCTGTGAGATTTATTATGGCCCTGAGCTTGCTCGCAATGCCGCCTGAACTGGTAACGTTGACAGCTTCTGCTCTAGCGGCGATAGGCGTATCTTTTGCCTTACTTTACATGTTCAAACTTCGATTGAATGCACCGGAAGGTGGTGGGCAAACGTGGTGGAACTACTTAAGACCTTTACATGGCGTGTTGTATTTGTTCGCGGCGCATTTACTGGTCATCGGGAACAGACGATACGCTTCCATGGTTTTGATAATTGACGTTATTGTTGGAATGGTGGCCTGGAGAAATAATTCTTTCATGTTCCGCAATTAAATCACGTCTCAAATGTTAAAGTAAAAAACTTATTGACCGTCGATGAGCACAATCAATACGCACTTTCCGCTTGACAAGCTTTGCACCACGCGCACATCCCGTCCTTTCCCGCTTTATCAGTGCTGAATTCGCTGAGGAGTTTCAATTCGAGACATTTGACACAACGCTTCATTCATTATTAAAACATTTTTTTTATCTCAGAGCAATTGATCACTTCGAACAATCTTCCGTCGTTCTGCATTTCGAGCACTTGTTCAGAACTCAATTTTGATGATTCAATGTTGTCGAAAAAATGAATGTTTTTTTGTTTTTTTTGCATCTTCACACCCCACAGCGGTGTCGCAATGGGGAGGAGCACATATGCGTCGCACCTTTTAGGGTACCACCGCTTAATTGGAATAAGTATTTTCAAAATTCCGGGCGGAATGGGTGATTTTGTAATCGGTCGGTCGCAAATTCATAATTCATGAATAACGGAAAAATTAACGTTTATTTAACTTTTGTTTTTCTTTGCATCTTCATATCCCCGCAGCGGCGTCGGCGTCGGCGTCGGCGTCGGCGTCGCAATGAGGAGGAGCGCAAGCGCGCGGCAGAAGCGCACCGCTTAATTTGAATAAGCCAACCCGCCCATGCCGGACATAATGCGGAGCACGTTGTAGTTGCAGGCGAAAACCTTGACGGTGTTGTTGGTGTTGACGCCCTTGAGGTTGAGGGTCGCGTTGTCGATGCGGCTCATGTTGCAGCTGCCAGAAGGCTGATGCTCTTCGGGGCGAAGCGCGAAGGAGTACACGTTGATCGCGCTGGAGGGAACACGCTCGTGGTGTTGGTAAGGCTGAACGAGTTGGTAGTAGGAAGCCTTGCGGGAGGAGGTCCTGTCGTGGCCGTTGAGTTGGAGATGGGCTTCGTCGAAAGAAGTGGTGTAATCACCAACACCGGAGCCATCGGCTTGCTCAACCCAAACGAGCTCCTTGACGGGGTGGTTGAAGTTAAGCTTGACCTTGCTTTGGGCCTTTTCCTCACCCGTGAATTGAAGCTGCTCAATGAGGTACTCGTGGGTGACCTGGGCGAAGCGGCGACGCTCATCGGTGTCGAGGTAGATGTAGTCGACGTAGAGGGTGGCGGAGTTGAAAGGCTTGGCAGTGCCGGTAACGCACGCGGCGGCGCTCGCGAATTCGACAACCAGCTTGACCTCGTGGTACTGGAGCGCGATGAGGGGAAGCGCGAGGCCGGGGTTGCGGCAGAACCAGAATTGAAGAGGAACGTAAAGGGTGCGCGCGGCGCCATCGTTGTCGGAGGCGTCATCGGGGGCGACACCGTTAATCATTTCGCTGTAACCGTTCCAGTGGCCAGCGGTTTGGGAGAGCTCGTTCCAGATGTGGAGCCACTCGCCGTAGTGCTTGTCAATGCGTTGGCCACCGACCTCGCATTCGACGGAGGCGATGAGCTTGTGACCGAGGGATTCGGCGTAAGCGGCGTCGCCGTCGAGGGCGGGGAGGTCTACTTGGACGTAGACACGGTGGATAAGATCACCGTTACGGGAAACTGTGCAAGAAACCTTCTTGCCGAAGTCAGCAGATCCGTTGAATTGCTGATCGATAGCTTCCATGGAAAAGTTGGTGTGCCTGCGGTACACCACCTTCCAGAAAGTAATTTGAGGGTTGCCGGACAGATAAATGTCCTGCGCTCCGTAGGCCACGAGTTGCATGAGACCGCCTCCCATGGTGTTTGTTTTCTTTATAGTGAGAAAAAAATTTTTAAAAAGAAACGATTTTAATTTTTGAGATAAACGCAAAAAATATTATTAATATATACGTTTTTTTGCATTACGAGTAGGAATTTGATTGATCAATTTGTAGTTTGAATTTTATTAGAAAGCGCGAGGGCGATTACTATTTGCAGACTGACGAACTTGTTTACTTGTTCTTGGGTGATTGATATGAATTTGTGCAGAATTGAAGTGACGAAATATGAAAGTGCTAAGATTTCGAAAAAGTTTTTATTAAACGTGGCTAAGTATTTTTGCTTAAAGAGGGAGAAATCGTTTGAGGTGAAATGTATGTATCCCGCCAGAGGAACGGAGTATAATGCTAAGTACAGCGAAGTCTTCATAAACGGTCGCATAACTGCGGGATTAAGGATTGTAGTAAAAGTATGGCTGATAGTGGATGTTATGTGCGATAAGTTTTTTGCAGCGTTTCTTCCGCTTTGACTTTTTCGCTGGTGTTTTTTGATTGCCCCATGTATAAGCGCTATTACTATGAATCCGAATACGAAAATGGAAACGAGAGCGGAAGTTTTAAGTACCTTTTCCATGGTGGCACCGGTGATCATAAAGAAAGCGATGGCGAAGAATAGAATGAATGGCATAAATATGTATACGATCTTTACGTTGAAATTCAAGAAGAAGTTTAAACAGGAAGTAACGAATCGGTCCAATCCGGTAGAAGCATTTTTGGTGTCCAAGGTGGGTCGGTTGACTTTGAAGATTGATAAAATAGTGACGAACATAATGAAAGCGGATATGATTCCTTGTTCGGTTAATTGTACTCTATTATTTTGATAAATAAACATCATGATCATATTAATTACGAATACAAATGCCAAATAGAAGGGTGAAAACTTGCCTGCCGAGTCGAATAGGATTGGTTTTTCGAAGATACTTGTAAGGAATCCAATGAATAAACTAAATGGGATGATCCGAATAGCGTTTTGAAAAGAGCCTTGAATAGCTTCTGATATAACATTGACGATGAATGTTTTATCGAAATTGAAAGTTGTATGTGCGACCTCTACTGACCATTTTGCGATCAAAAGGGTGACCATTGAATACAGCACTACATACAAACTGACGAGCGGGTACATAACGAAGGTTTCATTAGAATCTGGACTTTTGTTCAAGGATTCCCGGTAGTATTTGAAGGATTGGTACGTCAAAATATTAGAGACGATCGTTGTGAAAACAACAGTCGATATAATAATTTCTTTGGACATGTTGCAGAATTAATATTTATGCAGAAAAATTTCTCATAATAACTTAAATATATAATGAATACGTCTTTGACTAAATTTGGATACGTTGCAAGTTCACTCCTTGTGGTTTACATAACCTTCTTCCTAATTACACCCTGGGTATTTAAAGATTTGACCGAATATCGTAAAAAATCCTCTACGAAAACTTTTTCAGATAAAATGTCAATCGATCTCGTAAAAGGAGTATGCGAATTCGGGAATTCAAATAAGCTTAATACTAGCAACAAATTCAAATCAAATTTCATCGATCTGCCCACCGCAATCAACAGGACGGGTGGTATAGAATTTTCTTATTCGTTCTGGGTCAAACTCGGAAATCTGAAAAGAGATAACGTGATTTTCGTTAAAGGAACAAACCCAACAACCGGTGGGTTGACCCACAAGTTCTCCAAAATAACTGACGAAACTGGCGACGAATCCAGTGCCAACAAACACCTCGTCCGTTGCCCCATGGTAAAAATGTCAAATGAACACATGACTGTCTCGTTCAATACCTCCAGGAAAGTAGATAACGAAGTAAAATTCGAAATCGATAAAAACAAATTAATGCTTTCGTCAGAAGATAACCCCAGGTGGTTCATGTTATCCGTATGCTTCAGAGAAGGTGACTTCACCACAGACTACGGATTGAAAACGAAAGGCGTCATTCTCAACATGTACCTCAATGAACAACACGTCAAGACCCATTTCGTCGAGAACGATTCATTGAGATTAAACACTGGTGATATTTACGTTTTCCCCGACCCCGAATCAGCCACCGAATCAACCAGCAAAGCAGGGAACTTCATTTACCACAACTTCGCTCTTGGACATGAAGACGTGCAAAGATTGTGGGCATCTGGATTGGATACCTCTGGTTGCGCCGTAGCGGCGAAAGCTGAAGAATCAGACGTCAGCAAAAATATTCAGGTCAGTGAACTTGGAAAAAGTGGGGCCCAATTCGTGATGTGATCAAATTTCAAATCTCGAATGGAATCGAAGAACCATTCACCCGCATGAATTGTTCGAGTGTCTGTCGCTCTGTAGCGTCTCCGTTGATTACTTCAACATCCATTCCATTTTCCTTCATTTCTACTATTGTCTTCTCATACAATTCGTGCAACTTGGCCAGATAAGACAGTGTTACGTTCTCTTCACATTCCCTACTTCTTTTCTTCAATCTATCATAACACCGTTCAGGGGAAAGTCTGATATACACGAATTTATCAGGCATTTTATGTTGTCTCGAAAATTCGCCAATGAGGTCGAATTCTTCTTTGATCAAATGTCCCTCTCTGTATGAATTCTCTGCGAATATTTTATACGCTTCGAATGCCGATCTCTCCATAATCTTATCGGTACATTTGGTTTTTGAAAAACTGTCCAAAATTTCAATTTGCAGTGCGAAACACCAACGCGAGGGAGATTCGTAAAAACGAGGCAGGAATTTCCAATCTGACACAGGCTCTTGAAAGACATCAAAACCTAACCGTCTCAGGTTTTTTAGCAACGTGCTCTTGCCGCAAGCTATGTTTCCAAACACTGAAATATTCTTCATTATATTTTAGAGGCGTCTTATTTTTAAGTGCTTTGACGGTCGTCGTCAAATACCAAAAAAGTATGTGGGCACATATTCATTCCACAGGCACACATGCTCCCACCGAGAATCGAACTCGGATCCTCTGCTTGGAAGGCAGATATCGTGACCATTTGACCATGAGAGCCAACGCGGTGAAAATGTTTCCCTTCACACACATTTTTGAACTGTATCACATCGGACAAAAAATCAATTACTGCTTTCGTCCCGGGATTTATGGTCAGACAATGACGACATATGTAAGAATCCGCATCCCGTGGCAATTCCCGCACCGACGATACCACCGAGTGATATTACGGAAAGCGTGACGCACACGTACGAGTTCATCAGATGAGTCATTACGATTACTTCAAGATTTAATTCTTAAATAGTTTTTCATTTTCGTCAGGGTTTAGGGTTAGTTTTTTTCAGATATCCGTTGATTTACACAATCAATTTCGATAATCGATTTTTAGATTTTGACCGTAGGAGAAAGCCGTGGTACTCTACCCTCGTCGCATCGCGCGCTTCCCACTTCTCCCCGCACGTTGAAGATGTCGGCTAAACGACAACAACATCTGAACGACAAGCTTGAAGACTCGCTTGCCGCATGCGCCACGAAGCACCCTTCAATCGCCAACGCTCTCGAATGCCTATGGAGGAGCGTGGAGCACCATGTGGAATATACGTGTGCAAGGATGCTCGGACCAACGACCGAGGACAATGACGACGAACCTAGGAGATCGGTGGACATGCCACGAAAGTCGCCCGTTTACAAAACCCTGCAGACACCTGTTGCTGTTAGCCCGACAGATGGTACCCCTAGGAAACGCGGAAGACCGCGTAAGGACGCTACCCCGGCCGAGGGCAAAACCCCGAAGACACCCGTTGCTGTTAGCCCGACAGATGGCACCCCTAGGAAACGCGGAAGACCTCGTAAGGACGCTACCCCGGCCGAGGACAATGATGACGAACCTGCCGCGAAGAGACCCAGAGGAAGGCCTCCGAAGTCACCCGTTGACAAGATCAAGAACAGGCTCGTGTCACCGAAGTCACCAGGTGACAAAACCCCGAAGAAGACCGTTGTGGCAAGCCCCACGACGCAGAGTCCCCGAAGGGGACGCGGAAGACCGCGTAAGGACGCTACCCCGACCAAGGACAGTGACGACGAACCTACCGCGAAGCCTAAGAGACCGGTGGGCAAGCCCACCAAGACCAAGACTTCCGCTGCTGTCGGCAAGAAGAAAAACAGCAAGTCTCAAGGTGATCTGGAAGTCGATAAGGCGGTGTCAAAGACAGCTATGCAATACGCAGCATTTCGCAAAATGATGGGAATTTGAATTGATGTATAAATTGTACATATTGATTGTCTCAATCGTGGGACCCATAAAATATTGTAAGTAAGTATCTCTCTCCGCCTGTCAGATGGGTAACCCCGTGAAGACATTCCGAATCGAAGCGTATAACGTCGCCCTCTTCGAAAGGCACTATTGGGAGTTTTCCGCCAAGCGAGGATATGTAACGATCTCTTCCTTCTGAATCCATTTCGTAAAATTTGGGTGCAATTGATTTAGTGGTCGCCTTGTCAAATATGAAAAACTCACAACCTGTGAAATTGTCAGTACTCGACAGCAAAACACTTATGGTGTATTTCGCGCTATCACTGTGAGCTTTCAAACGTGTCCGTTCTGACATGGTGTATCGTTTCACAAACATGAAATCATTCGAACCGGCATCCTCCTTGTATGCGCGATAAATGCGTTTACACAGGTTCCACAATTTTTTATTTAATATCTCGCCGTCAACATAAATATCAATCTGAAACAACGGTTCATTATCAACAGGCTCCGCGTCAGTGTCGAATTCCATATTCCGTGCCAGATTCACGATCCTCTCACAGTGATCACTGTCAATTCCTTTCTTGTGTATGAATGATGACTTATCTCCATTCAATGGTGATGTTTCACGATTATTCACATCGAAACCTTCACATTTAGTTTTGAAGAGATACACCAACGCGGCAAGGATAATACTAATATTCACAAATATCGCTAAAGTTTTAATTTCGACTTTCATTTGATATATAATTATTATATATAGAATATATATAATATAGATGCCGTGCCCGATTTGCATTACAACTTCGCTCGTTAATGCTCTTGGACTTACCGGGGCGATGGTCGGATTAAAAAAAATGCGACACAAACAACAAAACAAGAATGTCAACAAGAATGTCAACAAGAATGTCAACAAGAATGTCAACAACAAACAAAAGTAGCTAAGATTTATATTGTTTTTGAATATCAAATCAATCCTTGATTTTGATGTTGTCGTCTGGTTTGATGTCAAGTGTTGTCCAAATGTCTACACAATTCTTGTCGGCCTCGTAACCGGGATCAGACGGCGAATTTCCTTGGAGGCTTCGGCACATTTGCAGACGGTTTCCCTGCGCCCTAAGAGCGACGTCGTCATTAAGGCGAATGAAGTTGTCACTTTTATTGTTTTTCGTGTGATTGTTTACAGTTGATAAATTTATCTGAGGCTTTATCCGGGACTCCATCATATTCCATTGTTTGGACTGTTCCTCGATACTTGCAACTCTTGCCTTAGTGGTTTTCACTTGATTTTCACTCTCTGTCACTCTCTCGGTGTCAAATTCTTTTAAACTTTTGATCTTGTCATCGGATACTATGGCATCGAGTCTACTTCTATCTTCATCACTTAGATGCACGACATTTGTTCCTTCAACTGACTTTTTAGCATAAACGTCGTCAACCTCAGTTTTGAGAGCGTACGGAGTGAAATCGATTTCCGGCAAGGGGACATTCTTCGCTATCCCATTGTTGTAATGCAACACGACGTCATTTCCCTCTATAGTCACGTTTTGAACTGAAACAGGAATGTCCGGCAACTTGACCCTCGCGGGAGGGATCGTGGTGTCTGAATACGTCAAGATGAGCTCATTAGTATCGGGATCTACTTCAACATTTGACAATGATTTACGCAAGTTGGAACTGTCCAAAGCATTTTTAACTGCCCCTTGCAACTCGTACCTTCTATCCAATGCCTCCGCGAGGGGGGTTCCATTGAATTTGATGTTATTCATAGTATCCGATTTCAAATTTATTTTCTCCACGTTGAGGTTATCAGAGGTAATCTGTTTAAACTTGGCGTCATCTGGCATGTATTTGGGATAGTTGTTTACCATATCCTTTCGTATCGTTTGCTGCACATCTTCGGGCTTGTTTTTCATGTAGAACATAGCGTTTTGTCTTGCCCCACTTTCTGCTCTGTAGTTCGTTATGCTTTGCTTGATCGATTCGATTTCTGTTTTCACGTTGATCTTATCGAATGGATTCCCTACATACAGGAATGGGGTCATGATTGACTTTGCCTCAAGACCTGCGGGATTTTCCTTTACCGCCTTTCGCACCTTCTGCGCAAGCCCGCCTTCACTTGAAGTTTGCGAGGATTCTATCTTATTGTCAATGAAACGAGACAATGTTTCGTCTTTCGAGTTTTTCAAGTTATCGAATGTATTTACCTTTAACTTAGTATTATTGAAATTGACACCATTCCCATTCAAATTTACATTATTTTCATACTTCTTCCAATTTATATCAGTATCATTTGCATTCATGATTGTATTTTGAAGGTCGAATTGACCTCTTTTCATGCTGAACTTACCGTCTTTCATTTCAAGATTTGTATCTGGTTTGAAGCTGACAGATTTGTTTGGTGATATTTTGTCGTCCGACTTGAAATCCCTGCTGTAAATCGGCACAGTAACCGGTTTAGGTCCAGAATGACTTGTCAGACCATTCTTTCTGAGATCATTCATCAGTGAACTAAATTTAACTCCCTGCACCATGAGGTCCTTGTCAATTGTGACGTTTTCGGCATTCATAGCATTTATATCGATATCAGAACCTTTTAATTTAGAAGAAACGTTTTCTGAATCCATCAATTCATTAAATGACTTGTTATAAGGTTCCTTTTCATTCGTGACTTTCATACCGAGTGCAATCTTGTTTTCATCGACCTTTGCCAACAAATCCGTATTCTTCGCCTTTACCTGCTCCAGTATTTCAATTTTAGTCTTCGCAGAATTCGCGTTGATCGTTTCTGCATTTTTGACAATGCGTTCGTGTAAATCATTCAAGGTGATATCACCGTCAAGTCCACCGGTTATGCCTTTCAGCATTTCTTTGAGTTCTTTGTTATTTTCTTCTATCGTATCAACGTTGGTAGTAATTCTCTTACCCAGCCTCTGTATTTCATCGTCCTGATTTTTAACATCTCTGTAAATGTCAGTCGAGGGCATGGCCTTGTTGATCTGTTGCGGAATTTCAGATTTTTTCAAGTAATTCTTCGATATGGAAGTGATCTTCATGTCGTTCGCGTCGAGACGCTTCGAATTTGCCTGAATCTTATTCTTATTCTGGCTTGTACTCGCAATTAAGCTATTCATGTTATTGTAATCTGGTTTATCGTCAAAGTATACTCTATTTAAAGTATTTTCCAATTGGTCTGTTTTCAGATAATCATTTTTAAACATGTTATCCATGTTCTTGATTGTGGAACGAATGTTTTTATCCTGCCTCTTGTAATCCGACTCTACGGCAATCAGTTTTTTATTAGTTAGCTCTCGAATGTTGTTCAACACCGCGGCGGCCTTATCGTCCATCTGGACAGAGTCGCTCACAAAAGCACCGAATTTAGTATCTATGAAATCAACTGTTTGTTTATTGAGATCTGTGGCATAATCAACGTTACTTTGTAATCCACTAGTAGCTTCGCTCCTGAATGCATTGAAATCACTGTTCAACTGGGAATGCATATCAGATAAATTACTATGATTGAACTTAATTTCGTTTATCGCAATGTCATTCTGAATTCGATAATCCGACAAATTCGTAGTTATATCGTCAACCCTTCTATTTATTAAATTGTGATTTGTTTTCATCCTGTCCGTTAAACCTACGACATTCGCATTTGTTATATTCTTGAATCCTCTAAACCTGGCGTCTATATTTTCATTCATACTTTTCGTGTCTTTCACAGTTTTCTTGACTTCTTTTTTGATATCTTTATGCTGACTTAAAATATTAACGTCATTTTCATTTACTTTGTTAATAAGCTGCATAATTTGATGTTTGGTCAGTTCATTGTTTTGAATCATTTGCTGTTGCAATTTGTCAGAACGATGTTGCACGTGTTTGATTCCCGAATTGTTATTTGCAGCCCACAGCGTTGTAGAAGATACCAATGCCAATGTAAAAATGGTCACTATTACTGGTACAATGCTGTACATGGATAATTAATATACTACAATATAATTTTTTTATCGTGTTAATGTAGATATAAATGAAGAACGTTCAAAACTTATTCAAAGCCGTGATTCGAATCAATTCATATAACGAAGAATTTGATTTCACGAATCCTATGAACACCGGTAATTCTACAAGATCGAGTGGTTCTGGTTTTTTTATCAATAAACATGGACACATTTTGACTTGCGCACATTGTGTGGAACACGCCAAAAAAGTAACGTGTAATATCCCATCTGAGGGTCAAACCGAATTCAAGGTCGAAATTCTTGGAATATGCCCCTACTTCGACGTTGCCATGCTTAAAATAAAGGATTACAAAGTAAAGCACGTTTTGAAGCTCGCAAACAAATCTACCAGGGTTGAACCCGGAACTGAAACTTATGCAATAGGATTTCCTTTAGGAACCGAAACATTGAAAATAACTAAAGGAATCTTATCAGGCATACAGGATAATTTCTATCAAACCGACACGCCTATTAATCCCGGTAACAGCGGTGGCCCTCTTATCATCGGCGATCGCGTCGTTGGAATCAATGCAGCGGGCATCGTACTTGCCGACAATATAGGATATGCCGTTCCAACATACAGAGTCGATTTAATCAAAAATGAACTCGAGAAAAAAAACAATCTGATACATTATCCCTCCCTTCTACTAGAATACCAAAAGTCTAACTCCAAGTTCAAAAGTTGTTTGAAACATGAATGTGATGGAGGGGTTATCGTAAACAGTATTCCTGAAGCGTCCGTATTCCAGCACTGCAAATTGAAAGAAGGTGACGTTCTTTGTACTATCAACGGAATCAAAATAGACACCTTTGGACATATGGAAACCCTCTGGTTAAATCAGAAAATGAACATTAAGAACTTTGTTTCAAACCTCAAGCTCGACTCACCTGTCACTGTTGAGTTTTTTCGAGAAGGGAAAAAACGAAAAAGTACATTCAAATTTAAGGAAATCAAGGCGCCTATACGACAAATTTTCCCCTTATTCGAAAAAAAGGCGTTCGACTTCATCGAACACGAAGGAATGATTTTCATGAATTTGACTCTGAATCATCTCGAAAAAAAAGAATTGAAAAATCCGGAAACTGCGAAGTATATGCTTGAAAAGAATCGGTCAGAAGGAAAAGTATTGCTTGTTAATATATTGAGCGACTCGAGCATCAATGATTGGAAATTTTTTTCAAAGGGTGACATTATAACTCACGTTAATAACAAAAAAGTTAAAGATATACACAAGATGAAGGGACTATTAAAAACAACCTTAAAATGCGGATCAATATCAATGAAGAATTCAAAAAATCAAATAATATATATTTAATAACACCTTAATTATACATTTGAAACTTAAATTTTAATTATCACTTTTATATTTTTTTCCAAGAGTAATAAAAACGAGGATGCATGAGTTACTTGTTTGACGATAGGAGAACCAGTTATGAATGCTGCTTCATGCTGGGAATGTACAGTACATTATATCCTTTATATAATCACACAACAAGATCCCTTATCCTTCGAGAATTTACTGTTCTAATATCCACGAAGAAAATCCGCGAATTCGTATCAAATTCTAGTAGTGATATATCATACAATGCGATTATTGAACTATATGAAATACTTCGACTCGAAATTGATCGTTTGTATCGCCTCAAAATACATTCGCTAAGAAGTACAATAAAAAATCCGTACACAAAAAAAACTTACAAAATACTGTCTCTAAACGTTATAGCATGCCATTACATCGACGCAAATCGTGCTTTTAAGTTGAACGTGCAAATGCCGTTGAGGATAGTTATGACAACATTATCAATGCCAATATATGCCCTCATTCACATGTCAACGTTGGGTATATTCATTCTTCTGGCACCGTTCTTAATCTCGGAAATGCGAGACCCGTGCTCAAATATTGATAATGAAGAACGCTGGGCCAAAGATATACTTAAAATTCGAGAGTTAGATCAAGACAATATATTACAAAACTTAAATCATAGGCTCATAGACTTGTCAACGAGATTCGAAAACGTGCACGATTTTGGATTGAGGTTAACTCAAAATACGATGAAAAAATCATCTATATCTAACAAATTTGTTAGAATATGGGGATTGGATTTTTGGGACATCGTCGACTTAGAGTCGTCCAGCTCTGGTGAATTGAACTCGATCTTCAATGATCCAAATAGAGGACAGACCATGTTCATGCTATATGATATCTTGTGTAAATTATACACTTGAACCGAAAAATTTCTTTATATAATGTAAACCTATAATGAAGAGAACTTTTAACACGAAAATTATAATCTTCACCATATTCTTGTTACTTGTGACTATTGCAGTCTCTGGGGTCTATATAACCGAAGCGGTTGCATTTGAGGACAAAGACTACATATTCTTGCCTTTATTAGTCGGATTAATATTAACTTTGCTCAGAACTTTCAACAATATTTCCGAAAAAAATAAAATCGTGCAGAAGATCGCAGCTGAAAGAGAAAACAGTCTAGACCAATCTAAAATTAAGTTCGACACGTGCCCTGACTATTGGACCAAAGACACTAAAAACGGATCAGTATATTGCAGAAACGAGTTCATCGATCGCGACGGTGATGTGAATCTTATCGGTGGCCCGTTAGCGCAGGCTCCCGGACCGATGCAGGAAGAATTGCAAAAATATAATGACGATTCCGCTTCAAACATTGGATTTGCCTTCGCCCATCAAAACACGAACAACGTACACGCTTTTGAAGACGACGAATTCACCTACATACCTTCTCTCAGAAACTCTAACAACGACGAAACGATTGAAGCATTCGAGGAAGGACCCGGGCATAGTGATCATGACGCTGTACCTCATAAGCACACGCGCACATTCGTTGACTATGCCCACACGGATAAGCCCGTCCACTGGAAAGACGGAGAGGAGCGTGAACACGACCCGTCCGCTTACAAAGACGGTGACCATTTACTGATATATAACGAAGACGTGTATCATGATCATAGCGGTAATGGAAATCTATATGACGCGAAAGGTAATCTCATTTGGGGGCGACATGTTTTGTCAAGAGATGCCGATCCGAACAACAAGCAAACAGAGTTCATAGAAAATGAATTCGAGAACAATAAACATTGGATTAGTCCTATAAAAAAAAATGACGTCATGCACGCCGAAATAAACTTGAACGAGTTGAATAACAAAGACAACAAGTGCCACCTTGTTAAGCAATTCTCGTGGGCTGAAGCAAAAACAAAATGCGACAACGTAAACATCGCATTCGATCAATAAATTTTTGTCGATTTTTTATTTTTGATGTATCTCATTAAATGTCAAATGAAACACTTAAGGAGGAGAAGGAGGAGAAGGAGGAGAAGGAGGAAACAACAGCGCGTCAATCATCCCGAAAATTTCTTCCGTGAAATGATAAGGATCTGGCAAAACGTAACCGCCGCTAATCAACGCAGTGCTGTAAAGGGTGAGTAAAAGGGACTTATCCAGGGCTTCGAATTCCCCCTTTTCTTTGAGCTTAGAATTCAAGGATTGCACGATTCTATTGCCTATGTTGAGCTGTACCACCTTTTTACTGCGCATTTTAGTTTGTAAGCTCAATCCCGTTGTTTGCGTCGATAAAATCGTCTCTTGATGACCGGTAAGTCCCTTTTCCGGCGCCCTTATCACAATAGGGTGGTCCCCCGTGATCATTTGTCCAACTTTCATTACTTCATCACCCAACATCTTTTGGAACTCCTCGCATAATTTGTCGAATTCGGAGTCGGGCTTGAATTCTTCCTTTTCCCATGGTAATTTTACAATTTCAGACACAATGTTCACACATGTATATTTTTTGTCTTTGTAAGTGTACTCGATACTACCCATTACACTCTCGTCTATCGTGTCATCCAGCAGTAGCACGTGGACGCCTTTATCACTGAATTGTTTTACGTGGGCCGAATTTTTCATTGCGTCAATAGATGTCCCACAGCAAAAGTAAATATCTTCTTGACCTTCGCCTAATTCATCACAATACTGTTCTAAAGATATCAACTTATCGCCGGATGTAGATACAAACTTCATGACTTTGAGTATCTCGCTCTTGTCGACCGAGTTATTAACTATTCCCAACTTCAAGCACTTGGAATACGAATTGTGGAAAGTCTGCGAATCTTCTTCATTTAGTTCGCCAACCATCTTCAGAGCACGTTTAGAGATGGTTTTCCTTATCGTTTCCGCCGTTTTACCTTCTTGTAAAAACTCTCTGCCGACATTCAGCGGCACATCGCAACAGTCAACGATACACGTAGCGAATATCATCCACCCAGAAGACAGGACAGTTGATTCACTCGTCACAAAGACCCCTTTCGAGAATAACACGACATTTCGCAAAATATCTCTATTTACCTCAAATAAGTTACCAGGAGCGCGTTTGGAAATGAACATTAAACACTTTGCGTCAACATCTCCTTCGACGTGAAAGTGTTTTTTCGCCAGCGGAGCGTCAGTATCCCCTGTAAACTTTGTATAGAAGTCGTTGTATTCTTCGTCTGTGATTTCACTCGGAGATTTCTGCCACAATGGCGTGTGCGTGTTAACCAACTCGAATTCTGTGACAAGCTCTTTGATTTCTCCCACATCTTTCTCTTTGGTAACTTCCAATTCAATCGGATAACCGACATACCCACTGTATTGTTGAATCAGACTCTTTAAAGTATTCTCGTCTAAAACGCCGATATCTGCATCTTTTATTTCTAAATGCACTTCCGTCCCTGTGTCTGAACTTTCGCCGCAATCTTCGATAGTAAATTTGCCGTTTGCTTCTGAAGACCACATCGCACGTTTGCCATCTTTGTTTGAATACACAAGAACTTTGTCTGCAACCAAAAATGCAGAATAAAAGCCAACGCCGAATTGCCCGATCAAATTTCTCCCGGAATCAGGTGCAGAATCTTTAATTTTCTTCAAGAATTCTTTCGTCCCGGATTTCGCAATTGTCCCTAAATTGGTCATTAACTCTTCTTTGTCCATACCAATGCCGTTGTCTTTAATAATCAAGGTATGCTCACTTTTACTCGGAATTATCTGTATTTTGTATTCTTTTTTCATGTCTTGTCCGCCACTCATCCTCAATTGTCGATCTTTGTCAATCGCGTCAGAAGCATTCGATACCAACTCTCGCAGGAAGCAGGCTTTGTTCGTGTAAAGCGTGTTGATCATAAGGCTCATTAACTCGTTTATTTCCGCCTTGAAAGTATGCTCGCTTTGCTCTGAAGCACTCATGTAGTTGTTTATCTGTACATAACATAAAAAAAATATTAATTAATTTTCTCGCGCGTTCGCCACACACCCGAAGCACGAATATTTTTCCTCTGCGCTATTATTCGTATCTAATTCAACGTTGCAATACTGTACCAAGTATATCGAGTCCCACCTCTCGTTGGGATTCGTACATGTAGTCCTGGCAAAAATTTGCTTCACAGATGAAGGCACTCCTTTCGGGAAATCAAAACGTTTCGTCGGATTTCCTCCGGCCAATTGCGAAAACATGTTCTTCTCATTTGTAAACCACGTAAACGGTTCATGAACAAACAGTGCATATATTAGCATGCCAAATGACCATATGTCTACTTTGCAATTGTATTTTTCACTCCTTAATACTTCCGGTGCCATGTATCGATACGTTCCAGTCTCACCCGTCATCTTGTAAAATTCTTCAACGACTGTCTGTATAGATGATATTCCAAAATCCGCAATCTTCGCTCTAAAACTTAACGTCAATAGAATGTTACTCGGTTTCAAATCTCGATGTATTATGGCATAGGGGTGGCGATTATGAAGGTATGCTAAACCTTTTGCCATGTCCTTCACTATGTCGATTTTTTGATGCGCTGTCAAGCAACCTTTCTTGGCACCTCTCGAGTGCACGTAAGGAAGCAGAGAACCGTTGGCCATGTGTTCCAACACCAACACGTAAGGCACCTGTGCCGTTGAGCATCCCAACACTTGAAGGATGTTCGGATGATGTAATCGAGTCAATATAATCATCTCCGTGTAAAATTCATGCAGATCTATGCTCTTGTCATACAGGACTTTCACAGCAACTTCTGTGCCGCGCCAACTCGCCAAGCGGACACAGCCAAATGATCCGTGTCCAATCTTCTTTTGCAGGTTCAGCTCTTCCATACCTATCTCCCATTCTCCCTCCGCCGACACGCTCGTTATGCGCCGTTCCAAGCTACTGCGATCTTTTGGTGCAGGCACAAGCGCCATCGTGTATGTAGCGTTCCGGAAAACGTGCTCAAAAAATATCATCGAAAAAATATGACCTTTTCAAAATCGAGCAAAATTCGGAAAAAACATGGAATTGCGATGAAACCAACCGTGATAACTTACATCAAAACTCATATCTTACACTCAACCCTGATACTCTCCACCAGACCGCGATGCGTGTGAAGAGCGAAGACCCTTCGAACGATCACGGGAATGTGGATGACGTCATATCACCCCCAATCGTCGAGCCACCGCATGCCCTTATATGCTCCCTGACTCACGATCTGTATCGCGACCCCGTTGTCATATCGTCGGGAAGGACCTACGACAGGGATGCCATCGACGAGTGGCTACTTCACAACTCGACTGATCCAGACACAGGCAAGGAACTCGACAGCACGGTATTACGCATCCCGAATCAAGATAAGCGCACGCAGGTCGTGGCTTGGCTTCATCAGAACTCGCGTAACATTGACGGCTTGCCGGCCGCCAAACCGACTGTGCTTCCCCATCAGACGACGGGTTCCGCGGAAGACGATGTTCACGAGCATCTGAACGACGCTAATACCAACACGGGTCTCAAATGCCCAATCACTGGAGATTACATGCGAGATCCGGTAATCCTGATCTGTGCTGACACCTTTAAGGGCGGGCATACGTACGAGAGGCGTGGTATCCTTCGCCACTTACAGACGAGCGCAACTGACCCGGTATCGAATACACGCATTCAACGATACAAGTTGACAACCAATTGGAACATACGAAAATCAATCCAACACGTCCTCGACGAGAACCCAAACTTTATTCCCGATACTTGGGGGGGATCAAACAAAATGACCCCCGCGGTTATCGGTAAGGACTTGTTCGAGTGCATCGCTTTGTATAAGAGTGTGGATGTTGTCAAAGCATTTCTGGAAAATCATAGCGATGCCCGTGCTGTCGAGTTGATTAACGCACCTGACACAAATGCCCGCATTCCAATTGGAACAGTTCTACATTTGTTCCAGTCGGAGAATAACCCTGTTTATAAACAGATTTTCGACCTGCTTATTGAGAAGGGGGGCGATGTTCGTGGAATTCACAACGAACTTTCATTGGTAACGGTATGCATTTCTCCGGTTCGCGATGATCTGAAGGAGCTCCAACAAGAAATGTTGAGGACTTTAATTGAACGAGGTGCTTCCACTGAGCATATAGGTTCATCAAATCCCGCTCTCCAAATTGCCCTACTATTTGGCGAGTTTGAATTAGCGGACATTTTATTCCCGACGATTGACTGCCAAAATGTCCTCGGAATGTCACTCGTCAGCTGCGCCGAAGGTACACCCACAAGTGAACGTTTCAACTTTTGTAAGAAGCTGGTTGCCAAATTCATTTCAAAAGATTGGCCCTATCCCAAATACGGCATGAAAGTCAGATACCCGGGGGAAGAGTATATTCCCGGTGATGAATATCGTCAATATATTATGGCTATTGAACAGAGCTGCAAACACGGAAATGTTGAAGTTGCCGAGCACCTTATCAAAGAATACAGAGACTTTGGTAGGTGTCCTCTCGTACTGGACTCTCGTCTTGGTCGAGCAATGGTGCCTAAGGTATTACATATGGATGTTATGCCCTCGGCGAATCAGTATGAAACTATAAGAGATATGCTATTCAATAATGTGACTGATTCAAGGGTTTTTACATTTGGATTGGATGGCGTCAGGAAAAGTAAAAACGTGGAACGTAGGAGTTCCGTGCTATTTGATTGTATATCGAGACTCGAGGCTAACGGCGGGCGGGGAATTGAAATTGTTCGCCGTTTGATAGACATGTATAAGAATGATGGTATACCCCTTCCCGTCGATGCCGATTATTGTTTCTTGGCTTTGGGGAAGCAATGTCATGACAACGATGGTCACCTCCAACTCGCAAAAGATCTGATTACGCCGTTCTCCAAATTCATAAATTTGGCAAATCACCGTCTTCCAATGAAAGCTCACCAACTCAACTTCCTAGAAGGGCGTCAAACATGGTTTAACATTGACCATCTAGAATCGATAAATTCACCCACCTTTGACCTTGACCTTGACGAACATCTCGAAGACGGACATACACTTTTGACAAAAGCTGTCAAGGAACTTCCTACAGAACTTGTTAAAATGTTAATTGACGGAATTGTCAGAGTTGGACAAGACCAATACCTTAACCGCAGGAGTCTTTGCGGTACGTCGGCGCTGGACGTGTGCTACACTCCGACTGTTGCCGAATACCTATTGAGAGCTGGAGCTGGTAACTTTCAACCTGTAAACCGAGGCGATATGGGAGTGGCGATAAAACATATCTTGAAACGCGTGAAAGATACCATCTTCAAACGCAAAGACGGGGATATCTCTGTCAGCCCGCTGTCGGGATCAATCTTGCTTGCAATCACTAAACCACTTGGTCTGTTTCTGGTGAATACTATGATCGTTGCAAAGCTACCAGATTCTAGTGATATGGAAATTATCTTGAAACTTGCCTTGCAAAAACGTAAATACGTCATCGCAGAGCTACTTATAGAACATGGTGCTCGTTTGACGCTAAAAGACGTCCTTAAATTTATGAACACTAAGAAATCCGAGCTCCCGTCCCCCGAACTGCTTTACAAAATTCTAAAACTTGCACTCGATGATCCAGCAGCTGATGCGCGTATGTGGTATGATTGGTACAATGGTAAATGGCGGGGGAATATCCTCCATTATCTGTGTAGATACCCTAAATGCATGGCTGGGATGGAATCTGAATTTGTGACGTTGTTGACCAGCAAGCATATAGACGTAAATGACATGGCACAAATTAGTCGGAGTGTAGATACAAATGAACTTAAGATCCGGTCTGCGCTACAGCTCTCTTGTGAAAGTGAGGGGGTTACATATCCGGTCGTATCTGCGTTGCTTGAGGCCGGTGCGAAAGTTATGCCGAAAGGGTGCATGAAAACTACTACACCACTTTACATCGCTATCGAAAACGAACATGTGGATATTTCGTGTGCACTTGTGGATCACATTACATCGATGGGAAGTTTCAACTTCAAAAAAGCATGTGTAACTGAAGAAACATATGCGGAAAAACCATCTATGTTATTGACTGTTTGTCAACAGCCTCCCCGGCAACCGCAAGATTTGGTGTTGTTGGCAAAATTACTCGAATATTATTCCAGGCTGACAAAATTCATGGCGAATGAAGAATACTGGACGGATCAATTTGATATGTGTATGGTCGCGTGTTGTTTACATGGGTCGGCTGCTAGTAAATTGATCACAAATTTTGTGACACGCCTGGAATTTGCTGGTAGGGTGGGCTGGTTTAAGAAACGTAAGTGTATTTTCACGAAGGCTATCAAACGAAGCATAGAGGTTGACAATGAAATTATGTTCGATCTTTTGATGTATCCAGACACTGATTGGGCTGGGTTCGAAGGAGGCGATATTCTTACAACTTGCATTCGCATGTGCATGAATGTTGAAACGCCGCGATTTCGCATGACGGGAAGAGTTTTGGGTGCAATGCGGGAGTCTGGACAAACGATTCCTGGAAGCGCCGTCCACGAATTATTACATGGGGATCAATTTAGGTACGACACAAAATCGTATTTTAAAATACGTGAACTCATGTGCACCGAAGGCCTCGCAATGGATGTCGACGCTCAAATGAATGGTAAGACTGTTCTGTACAGATGTGTCGACTATTCATGGATAGTTGGCGACCGGATGCAACACATCAAATTTCTTCTCGGATTGGGAGCAAATCCCGATATTTTGTGCCGTCGGAATGACGGTACGATGTTGGAAACTCCATTGCATCTTTCTGTGCGACGCCATTCCTTTAAAACCGACGGCATTACAATTCCGAAAGTGTTATGTCATTATGGTAACGTCAACATAAAAAACAGTAATGGAAATACACCATTGCATTTAGCTCAAAATGAAAAGATTGCAAAGTTGTTGCTCTCAATGGACGCGGACCCTCTTATCCGGAACGCCGGTGGTAAAACTCCGTATCAATTTTGGGGAAATATGTCTACACGGGAAGAAATCTCGCCGGCTGTTCGGAAGGAATTTCCAACGGGCCAATTCACGTTGCCGCGCATAAAGAATATCAACAGTGCTTTGGCCGTCATCAAAGAAGCTGTTGAGAAAGGAAAGGGGGTGAAACGTAAACGAGCTGCCTCTGATAGAGAATGATCAGGTTTCTCCGATGTTGACAAAAATTAGTTGTAATATGAAACGTTCATTTAATCTTTATTAACCGTTGACTTTCGTTGATCAGAAAATAATTGCGTTAAAAATGCGTTGATCACTTTTTGGGTTTAGTGTTTAGGGTTACGTGTTGATGAGGGATATACGTACACCCCACGTCTCCGTACACCCCTTTATCGAGAGCCGTATCTGCTAATTCGCAACTGGCCATTTCGACTTCCCTAACTTGCATGCGAAGCCGGTCATATTTCTTTTCGTCGAGTGTATCCCAACTATATTTGTCAACGAGTTCCTTATAAACTCGTAGGTCGACCAGCCTATTTATCATGTCTTCAAATCCGGGCTCGCCTTGAGCTCTTTTTTCTTCTTCTTTGCGCACTTTCTGTTCAAGTTTTGCTCTTTCCTTGTCTGAAATAGCAAATTCGTCTAACGTGGATATGTAAAGGTATACTGAAAGCGTTCTCTCCTCCTCGGGTAGTCGCGCGTGAGAACAAAACCGGAGTGCTCTACCTATCCGCTGTTTGACCCTCCCCCAACTTGGTTCCTTGAGACCTTCGCCCAAATCTGCAAGAATAATCTGTCTTACATTTTGCAGGGACACTCCTTCTGAAAATTCGGCACTGTCTAGAATAATGCATTGAATATCTTCACCACGCTTATTCGAAATTTCGTTGAATCTTTTGATATTTTGCCCATTTTTCTCTCCGACTTTCTTCGCGTTTTCACCAGCACTTGGCGCGGCGCATGCTACGACTGAAACACCCCGTCTCTTCATCAGCTCCTCTAGCAAATAAAGCCCATTTGACTTGTGGATCATGACACAAGTTTTCTTACCGGACTTTTCTACATCACTCGCAATCTTACTAAGTTTTGTGGAAATTTCATGATCGGGCATTTTTGAACTCAATAGGGACTTGTACCGATGGGCTTGGGCTGCCGCCATATGCTCAGCCGTGTAAAGACCTTTGGTTGGTTTCTTCCCTTTTTGTACTTGAATCACTCTCTTCTTATAATCTTCCAAGTTCTCTCCGAGCAAAGGAACTTCGATTATGTGCGGAAGAACACCTTCTGGGTCAGTTGTAGCAAACACACTTCCCACGCGAGACATGAACCATGAAACATACCCCGGCAAGAATTTTTCGGTGTCTTTAGCTTGGACTATTTTCATCAGCTGAACTGCATCTTCTCGTTTATTTACAATCGGAGTCGCGGTCAAAAGCGCTAATTTTGTGTTCTTACTGGATTCTAGAGCAGCCCCCAGGCGTCTTATGCTTTTACGCTGCGCCGCGTTACCCCAAGCTTCGTCTTGTACTAGTAAATGCCCCTCATCTATCATGATTACACAACTGTCAAAGATTGACTCTGATTTCAGTTTTTTCATGGCGCTGACTTTCTGAGACACTTTGAAAATGGCATTCTTTTTAAAGCTTTCCGACCCCGCTTGCGTCATTCTCACACAACGAATCGGTGCCGCGGGAGAGTCCTTGCATTTGCCGCTGTAAGGATATACCTCCCCATTTCGAATGCTACCTTTTTTTTCAAGAAGTTCCACACATCTTTGTCTGAAATCCGATGTCATGGGTTCAGGAGGATTTCCGAGACATTTATACAAGAACTTTCTCAGGGGCGTAGGGTGTTTAAAAAGCTCGTCATAAAAGTTGTTCACGAGTGATTGCTTTGGGACCATAACAATGATGGGGCGAGGGTCATCCCAGAAGTTTGATATCATCTCCAACATTGATCTTGTTTTCCCCGTTCCGAGTTGATGAGCAACCAATAATCTGTCAACAGATGAACCGGGTGTCATAAACTTACGAACAACATTTTGGTACCATTGAGTCTTACCATCGAATTTACAATCGATATTATTTCTAACTCTCTTTATTTTACCTCGAGCCTCCTTTACAATTGCTTCACTCCCTTGCTTATTTTTCCACTCGCGATCCTGTCTGATTTTCTGCAGCTCTTTAAATTTAGTCTTCGTGAGTGATACTTCGTTTATACCGATGCCTTTCCCTTTACCTCGAGGAACACAGACATTTTTAGATTGATCACAAATCTGCGCCCTTGGACACTCATCGTTTTTCAAACATGATTTAGATTTATCGTCATTATTAGTCATGGATATTTACATATTATGGATATATTTTTCATTCTTTATACAGGCTGTCTATACAGGCTTTACACAGGGCGTACTTGTATGATAAGAACGCAGCGAGTACTTGCAAATAATCAAGATGTAAATTTAAAATGGAGTGATTAATACTGGTTTCAGTCAGTACCAACACCATAGGTATTCCCAAATGAAACGGAAAACTATTTGGTTTGTCTAAGCGGTCAACATAATTCACATATTCACTTGCATACAAAGTAGAAAACACCGAACCTAAAGCAACTGATGTTATACAGTTCACGTCGCAAGAAAATAGTGATACGGCGGTCATTACCTTTGCGGCATTTTTAGAATCATTGATGAAATTTTCTTTTAATTTTTTGTATTCTGCATCGTATTTGGCTTTAATTTTAGGACTTATCCTTTGAGGCTTAGCAACGCAAGCGATGTTCATATTCTAGTAATCAGAGAAAAAAATATTTTAAAAAACTAATTATGTTATCTAGGATTTCGTACAGTGTTTTGGTTTTCATCCTTTCAATGATACTGTTGTTTCTCATGAAGCCCAGTATCGCTTTCGATAATGAAGGTAAACTACGAAAATTCGGTGTCAATGACAGAGGTAGTACCATTTATTCTGTAGGTGTTTTGACAAGCTGTTTAGCAATTATCACATTCTATTTATTTTGCGTCATTGATATTGTATTTGATTGATGTAGGAGTTCATCTCTGCAATTCGTTCCCTAGTATAATCTAGATCATCTTGATGCATCTCATGTTCAAAATACATCGAATTTGAGCCAGTATCTCTTACCTTCTTTTTCCCTTTATTTACAAGAAATCTCGTGTTGTCTCTATGAACTACCCGTATATACAATTTTGGGTCATTCTTAAATACTTTCGTTTTATACTTTGCTTTTATTGTTTCTCGTAATTGTACGTCTTCATTGACGTTCACGTCTTCATATTCGATGTCTTTGTATTTCCTACCAAAATATAATACAAATCCTGGCTTGAGTTCCATAACAAACGAAAAATCGGTATTCATGTTATATTCTATCCTTTTCGTAAACATGATGAAATCATTTTTACCCAATTCACCTTTCAGTTTAGATAGATAGTCCGTTGATCTGATATCGTCATCATCCCAAACTGTGAAAAGTGCGCTCTCCGGTATTGCAGAAAACGCAATATTTCTAAGAGCTCCCAAAGTCACACCAGACCCCCTCGAAACAGGCATTTGCAATATACGATCGTCGTTCAAAGTTGGGTGAACTTCTTTAGATTCTGATATTATGACTAAACGCTTATTTTGATAGTCCTGCTCTTTGAAATTTCGAACGCTGTGCAACATGAATTCTCTCCTGTCATGCTTTGTGACCATTACGCAGTAAATGGTTTCGTCTTCATCTTTCTCTTTGAAAGGTTCCGGAGGGGGACTTCTTAACACGATGAGCGAAAAGTACGCAATCAAAAGTAAAAACATCGTCGTGAAAAACCAAAGCATTGAACTTTTTTTAAGAGATGGAATTCTACCTGGACCTCGGGTGAATTTCATATCTTTTTTATCTATACCGAATAAAATAATTATGTTTACAATTGCCTTTGATGTCGGCGTAAAAAATTTATCTTATTGTATCATTGACGAAGATTTCAACGTAGTTAATTGGAATATTATCGACATTACCAGAGGTTTGGATGAAAAATCATGCAAAAACTTTCATATACTCACAAGTTCCCTTTTTCAACAGCTTCAATCGCACTTTTGCTATGACATGATTATCGATTCTGTAGTTATAGAGAACCAGCCAGCATTTAAAAACCCATCCATGAAGTCCATTCAAATGTGCGTGTATTCATTCTTTGCAATGCGAAACTTGCATTTAGAAAGAAAAATAAAATTGTCTTTTATTGCCGCCTCGACTAAAGTCAAACTTGCAGAAAATCTGTGTTCTGATATGGTCGAAGAAATTAAGGCTAAATACAAAACAAAATATACATATAACAAGAAAATTTCAATTTACTGTGCAACTAAACTAATGAGTGAGTGTGATATAGTCAACGAAGAATTATGTGCCACGTTTCAAAATTCTAAGAAAAAAGACGACTTGGCCGATGCATTTTTACTCAGCCTCGTGTTCAAAAACTACTTAAAGCATAGCCGCAATATAAAAAATAACTAACATGACAAACTCTTCTGAATTACTATTGATCTCACTGAAAGATTTCTACGATCAAAAACAAAACACCGATCGTCTAATGCAAATCATCGACGGGGGTAGCTCGATCAGTTTAAGATTGATCGATTGGTTCATCACAAACTATTGCAAAAATGCCAAAGATCATAACCCAAATTATAAACGGTTGAAAGGAATATATCAAGATTATCGTGCACAATTGAAAGCATATAAGAAAATTGCATTCGATCCTTTTAGAAGAAGGCAAAGACTCAGTTTCGCAATTGATCAGGATTCAACTACGGCGATAAATACCACAATCGGGCAATTGAACTTCTTTAAATGGGCTATAGATGGAGGGGTGATAACGTTTATTGGCGACAATTTCGATTCATTAGAAGCTGCTATGAATTCTCACCAAAAACAAGTCAAGAGGAAAACAGAAAAATCAATTGGGGATCATCATTCTTCACTAGTGAGCGAAGTAAACCAAATCACAGAATGCATGAGCGATTTAGATACTAATTCATCAACAATATACTTTGACTAAATCGTTTCAATTAAGTCGACATGGCCGAGCATGTGTCGCCGGCAACAGAGTTTTGTCAATCCCAAGTCATCTAAGATCTTGCCATGGTATTTGTCGTAGAATGCCAACTCGTCCTCGTCGCCACTTTTCTTTTTTGTTTTAGCTTCGTCAACTTTCTTAGAGTAGTATTCCCACTTGTCAGCTATGACTTTACCACATGTGAAGCAACGAACCGGAAGAAGCATGGTTTTACTTATTCAATTGGTTATTTTTTTAAATCTTTTTGAGCGAATGAATGCCTTTTATCAAATGAGCTTATTGCTCACGACAAATATGATCAGTGCGTTAAGGCAGATTGTATATATTCCCGCGAAATTTAAAACGTCCTTTTTTACTTTGTGTTTTTCATCATCTGGACACAATTGATTTATATAGAGCATCGTAACAATAACCATAATTGTCATATAAGTTGCAAAGGCGATGAGAAACGTTTTCGGGTAGTTCACCATGGTATGGAAAAAACCAACAAGAATAGACCCAAGCAGGAATATCAGTACGGTGTCTAAGATTTGATCTATAAAAAAATCGCCTTTGTCATCTAATAGGACACCCATTATTAAGATTAACAAAGAAAATCTTTTCACAATATAAAATAATATGTTAAATTTTCGAGATATTTCAAATTGGACCGAAGACAACAAGTTCTTTTTCGGAATGGTCATGTTGCTTTTCAATTTCGGTAGCAAATATATAGTGGCCGATTTGTCGAAATCGCATGAGGCTTTTCTTAAATCTACGATAATCAGACGGATTACGTTATTCTGCATGTTCTTTGTTGCAACGAAAGATCTGAAGGTCAGTTTGCTTTTGACAGCAGCATTCATCGTTATCGCTCTCGGTCTATTTAACGACAAGTCAAGTTTGTCAGTACTTCCCGCAACTTTGTTTGATGATAATGTAACAGAGTCCGAATACCATTTGGCGCAAGACTTAATCAAGAAATATGAAGCTAACCGGTAATTAAATATAAACGATACAAAAAATATCTAAAGTGTAAATAAAAATGCCTCAGGAAGGCGGAGCTAAAAAGAAACTTTCACCCTACATGAAATTCTGTAAGAAAACCCGACCTAAGATTGTCAAGGAGAAGCCCACATTGTCCTTCACCGAGATAGGCAAAGAACTCGGCTCTCGTTGGAGAGCCCTCGGCGACGCGGAGAAAGCCAAATTTGCCAAATGATCAATGATCGTAATTTTTTTCTTCTGTGAAATTAGAACATACAAAAATGAAATTAGTTTTAGCCGTTATTTTATTGATTTATCTTCTATACATTATTAATTGGCAAAGGAAAAAAACAATGGAAAGGTTTGACGAGGCTGGCGAGACAACAGGTGATCGAATTACGAATGTAACCAAAACAATAACCGCCGCATTCACGAAGACATTTTCTGATCTGTTAAAATTGAAAAAAGACCTTGTACTAAAGACTACCGGCAAAATACACGTCAAGGTACGGTGAAAATATCTCTTCCCCCTTTTCGCTTTTTTTTTCATCTTTTTGCACTTTTTGCACTTTTTGGATCTTTTTATGAAAACTTGTTGTTAGGATGCGAACAAACTCTGCACAAAAGTAGTCGCGCAAAGGATACTGCATGGCGGCCATTTCAGAGCTTCCTAACAGCTGCAAACGACCAGTCCTCGACTTATTCAAGCGCTTTATCTCTTTCGGCAAGAAGAGCCCGCGTGTACCAATGACGAAAGTCGCCACTCCTTCGTCACAAGTTTTCTCTATTCCGGACCCGGCGGATGCCATAAGCGACAGCTTCTATGATAAAATCAAAGTGAAACGCCGATTGTTCGACGGCAGTGGGTATCATGCACACAAAAAGCAGCGACGCGTCTCATCGACAAGCACTGACACCTCTAACGAAGAGGTCGACGTCGCTGAAATACATAGGTTGATTGCAAAGGAAGAATCCCGGTTGTCAAAAATTGATGGCTACCTCACTCGGATCGACTATGAAAGGGAGATGTGGTTGCGAAAGCAAAGAAAGTTCCGACGAAGAATGTCTAAGCTGAGATGCAAACTCAAAAATAACATCACAGATGTCGAATGTGTGTCGCAATCAAGACAAGTTGGCGCAGAAGAAGAGTATGATTTTGAGACAGAAGCTCTTGATGATACCGAAAGTGATTGAAAAACATTAATAATATACAAAAATATTTTATTGGTCGTCGTTTGCCATATTGAGATTCAACATACTGCTAAAGTCTTGAAAGTAATCTAGAGTAGCGTCGACGAAGTCCCCATCATAGTCGCGTTGAAGGATATTATTCGTGTCGAAAATGACAAAAATCGCGAATACGATGCTCAGAAGCTTCACGTAGTCTTCCCTAGACGTTAAATTGAAGAGTCTGAATATCAAAAGAGCTATCAACGATAGCATGAGAATAATCCCGACGGGTCGCAGATCAATGCCCAGTTGAACTGATATCACTCCAACGATTACTAGAACCAGAAAAATGTAAGCAGTTTCCTTTAGCGCGCTTTCCAATTTTTTCCTTGAACGTATAGCGGTTCCGGCCAATGCCGAAAATACAGTCAGGAGTAAAAATTTGACTGATATTGGCATCGGAACAAAGGCAATTATTATCAATAGTAAAAATTTAAGAATGTACAATCCAAAATCATACCCTGACGGTGGACCGATCAGTTTTTCGGATTTTTTGGCAGCGAAGTACATAACGAGGATTTGGAATAATAAATTTGAAAACACTTTGGCTATAAATAACATTTCTTGTTATTTAAATAGAAAAAATTAATTCAATGAAATGATTTCAATTTTACCCCAAGTTGTACAAACTGTTCCAAAATAACGATCAATAATATTCCACTTAACGTGTATATGCTTAAATCGAGCAGTTGGTTCATGTCATTCATATTTCGCGTTGCTTTAGAAGTTGTAAGTGGTAAATAATTATGTTCACCTTCTAATTCTTCTTCGACAACTCCTCTCAACGGCGACGAAGAGGACGTCTTCTCTAAATTTTTCGATTTCTTGTTCAAATTCTCGCTTAAATAGTTATCGTCATCTTCCTCGTAAACTTCTTCAAATATGTAATCTCTTTCACCCAATTCCTCTGCAATACCTTCATCTTCGTCTGAATCGGAATCGTCCACCTCGTATGTGTTTTGTTCTGGTTTTACGACGATTTTCTTCTTCCTCTTTGGAGAAGCAGCTGCTTTCGTCCTAGAGAAAACCCGGGAATCTTCATAACCATGGTATTTTTCCAGTTCACTTTTCAACATCCCATTTTCGTAGTCCTCGTCGTCCATCAGCATCATGTTGCGCGTTTTTTGTTTCCGTTTAGATTTACCCTTTAGTTTGTAAGGTTTTTTCACCTTTGCTGTTCTACCCTGAAATAAGTCACATTCTTTCGACGAAATTACCCCCATATCAGGACGAGGTTGATGGGTAGGCCATGCCTCTTCAATAGTGCTGTGCATTAACATGTCTAATTATATTATGGTTACAAAAAAAATTTGTGAAGAAGGCTTTTTAGGTGAAAACAAATCGGGCAAAATTTACAAAAGCAACAACGTTTTTGCTATATGTTCTCTACACTCCATCATCTGACTATCGCCTAGAGTGAACACTTTACGCATGTCATTAAGCGGCTGTCCTGATACAATAGACTCTATGTATTTCAACATCAAGACACCACAGTCCATATCATTTCCATCGGCCTGTGACGGGATATTGAATCCGGTTTTCGACACAAGTGCATAACTCCAGCCAGAATTCGTTTCTAGTTCCCAATACGACACTATCCATTCCAGTATAATGTACACATTTTGGCGTGCATGATAGTCGAAGTTTTGTCGACCAGCAGATGAATCGTAATACCGTATAAATTTGAATTTCAGATCAATGACACACATTTCCCAGTGCGTTCCATTTCCGGCATGAATAGGGAGAATGATTCGGTCACATTTCTTAATATCAACCAGTGTTTTCTTACTTATTTGTTTGAAAACCTGCACATTATCTTTCAGCTTCATGGGATCAATATCACCAGTAACCCTCTGGCCCTTCCGCAGGTACCACATGGCAGATGTGTTCATGACATGAGAATTGGTCGTCTGCCTTGCATTTAACATACTGACGTAGGCGTTGATGATCACATCATTTAATTGTTTACCTTGTATTAATCGGTAAAAATCGATCCGTGCAATTATAATCGAGTGCTTCGAATTGTAAGCGAACTCCTTGATTAAGTCATATTTGTTTTCACCCGTTAGACGACAATTACGAATATCTTGTAAAAGCGGTTCGGCGGCACTCAACCCACTCCCGCCTTCGGGACCAAGGGCGCCGTGAGAATACGAGCCATCCCCTTCCTCGGTCACGGACGGAATGACTTCGTACTCAAGCCAAAAGTTTTCTTGCGTGTTAGGGTTATGGTAATATGCTGAGCCCGCTTTCACCAACCAGTCTGTGCATCTCTGCATCCCGTTTCCACGAGCGTTCCACTTCGTCTCACCTGTGGAACCGGGTGTGATCCATTCGTCCTTTTCGCACATGCAGTATTGCAAAACACCATTCATCGCCACATGCGCGTCGATCGTGGCAAACTTTACTTTCGTCACGTCCAGTCCCGTCCAGTCCCGTCGCGTCGCGCCGCGCCGAGTGATTTGAATTGTATATCCTTCCTCATACTTCCATCGAAATTTCCCAAAAACCAAAAAACCTCATAATCCGAAATTCAGATGAAATTGTGATTTTGTTTCTGAATCTCACAAAAGCTTGAAAATGAGAACATACATGTCATCACACCGCGACAGTCCCGAAAAGAAGAGAATCCGCCGTCTGTCGCAGTCGCCAATCAAAATACTGAACTTCCCCAGCATCGAGGAAGGTTTTGCATCGTTGAGTGAAGATGATTTTGCTACTGAACGATTACGGTCGCTATTATCGAGCGTTCCGGGAACACCTGTAGAAATTCCAGAAGAACTCGTTGCCGATTTCCAGTCTCACGTAAATCCACACGAAAAGATTCGTCACCTCGAGGAAGTGAATTTAAAGCTCGCTAGGGACCTAGATGAGGTGAAAAGAAGACTTACACAAATTGAATCGAGTCAGCATAAACAGCAAACACTGTGCGACAAACACGGATCTTTAGACGAGGAATATCCAGACAAAAATCAAAACTCTGGCGCGGGCCCGTGCGAAGCCGCGCGTGATACACAACAAACGCACGGTAAACACGGATCTTTAGATGATGATGAATATCCGGGTAAAAATCAAAACTTGAGCGTTGGCCCGTGCGAAGTCATGCGTGATAACCAGGATGAGATGAAGCCAAGACATTTCAGAAAAATTCTGAATTATCAGGTAACCGACGAGCTTGTTTCCTCTATCGTCAAGGAATATAAAGAAGCCAGCAGAAGGTACCCTTTGAAATACAACATCGATGGGAAGTTACTGAGGTGGGTACATTGGAAAGATATCGGGATTGCCGCGTTCAAAGAGCATTACCCCGATTTCGAATACTCGGATAAGCACACCTCCTTCGGAAATACAGTCAAGGCAATTATATTTCAAGAACAACAAAAGCGCGCGAATTCCTAATTAATGTAATTACAATTGTAATATCACCAAAACCAGAATCTCTTTTTGGTCTTTTTTTCTTCAACTTTCACCGGCTGTTCTTTGACCGCGTTGTCGTCGTTCTTCACTACTTGCCGGGGGATTTCACCAATATTCACTCTATGAATGAAATCCAGGTATTCAGTCATGTCATGATGACCGACACTGCATCCGACGATATTCATGACAGGAACCTTCCAATCCATAGATTTCTTGTTGAAGTGAAGTCCTCCTGAAACATGCGAAAACCTCGGAGCGGTTGGAGAAAATGCGACTGGGTCTTTTAAACGTACGCACCTGTATGATTTGTCGATATTTTCATTGAAGAAGCTGGCGAACAAACGAGATCCGGCCCTCGGGGCCCCAAACGTCACACATACTATTTCCAATTCAGGGAATTTGAACTTGAAATCGAGACTCGCGACTGTCGCAATTGCTCCGAACAGGGAATGGCCTGTACAAATAAAACCCTTGATTTTTCGTTCTTTCATTATGTTCTCGATGCATTCGTATACCCTTTCTCTGATCGAATTGTAACTTTTCATAAAACCCGCGTGAACAAGGCAGTCGCGAAGATATGGAACCCGTGTCCGATATAACCTGAAATCGATCATCCAATCTGTCACCGAAGTCGTTCCCTGGCCAGTGAACACTATGTAGTCACCATCTACCACCACGAATGACTGTGTATCAGTTTCTTTGTCTTCAATGAACACCCCGCCGACTTCCATCGCGTAGGCCTCTTTTGAATATGCAGCACATTGCTCAATTAGCAGGGTATCGCATGACGCAATTTTATCCGGTTTCATTTGTAATTTATTTCAAGGAACATTTTAATTCATTTGAACAATTCGAGAAAAACTAAATGCAATTTACATTCTTTTCGATATCATGATGTTATTAAGCAGTATTTGTCTCAATTTTAAGCAATCGATTTTATCATAACACTTAATTGTTGGTTTGACTTTACCGGGATTTTTCATTGTTTGTCGAAATAACTCCTCTTTCATAGCCACTGTCTTTTCAATATTTCCGCCCCCACCCCCTTTCCTTTTCCTACTTGGCGCTTTGTTGTCTTCCCCAATATCGAATATTTTATAGTATCTATCTCTCCTTTCTATGATCGAGTCAATCATCATACTAATGACACACATTTTTTTTCGAGTAACGTATCAGGGTCAACTTGTAACTTATAACTTATACTTGGTAACAATTGGTAGCAGAGTTATAGTACTCCATTCCTTCTACAAAACTTTCCACGACGTCGGCACCTGATTCATCATCATCGGAGCTTTCGTCAACTGGCTGCGTCGCTATATTCTTCTTCTTCCCGACCTTCGACTTTCCTTTTTTTGACCGGTCTTCGTTGGCATCTGTTTCAGATTCGGGTTCGGCTTCAGGATCGGCTTCAGGTTTAGGTTCGGCTTCAGGTTCTTTAGTATCAGAAGGATCTATGTTCATCGTTGTTTTGCCCTTTAATAAAGTTTCTAGCTCTGACATTTTATCGAGAACGACGGACGAATCTTTATTTTCAGAAAGCATTCGTATCTTCTTATCAATATCATTTTGATTATTGAGCATCATGCCCCTGATTTCGTACAGTAATTTTACTCCGCTGTCGTTTGGGGCAGGAATGGATTTCTCCTCGAATCCTTCTAGGCTTCGCGTTGAAATCTTCTTAAATACGAACCTGAACACAATTATAGACAAAAAGAGGAGCAACACTGGAGCCAGATAGTTATTATACATTTTTATTTCAAGAGAGAAATATTTTTTAACACTTTTGGTGTTTAATTCCTTCTCGTTCTTCGGAGATTCGTGTCCACTCGGCCTCCATTTCTTCTAAAGACGCACCTGCCCCGATAGCCAGCGGGTATCCCTTCGTAGCAACCCTTGTTAATTTGAACCAGAGGTTCTTACGTGCAACCTCTACTGGAAGTTTGATTTCGTTGTTGGGTCCCCAAGGTGGTTTGAAAACATATTTTTCCTTCTCTTCCTTCTCTTCCTCCTTAAGTTTTGAATTTTCCTCTACGCTCATATTTACAGAGTAAAAAGATTTTAATTATTTTCGTATAATATCGTATGTATAGATGCGGAAGATGTGGATACGAAACGAGCAGAAAATATAATTTCGAATTGCATCAGAAGAGAAAAACGCCCTGCTCAATTACTCGCAAGATAAACATCACTGAGGGAAGAATATGCAATAACTGCTCACAAGTATTTCCTAACAGACAGGCCAAATACAGACACGTAAAAAACAATAACTGTACGCCAAAAATTGATAACAAGAGCAAGCCGTTTTCAGTCGAAGCTCCGTACGTGGATCATATTGATCGTGATTTAATTAAGGATTTATATTTGTCAAATGATCGTTCAGTAAAAAAGTTGATAAATGAAACTATTCGAAAAATATATGGAGATTTCAGATCGAACAACTCGTTTAGATTTCCGATGGGAGTTAAATCAAATGCTATCGAAGTGTTTTCTGACGAAAGATATCAATTATTACCACTTCAAGATGTTCTTCAGACAGTCCTGCAACAAACATCTGCATTGTGTGAAATATACTTACGAAGTCATTATCAAAATAAAACAATAATCGGCATCACTTGTCTTCTTCATGCGAATACTCTCAAAGAATTGTCTTCAAAAGATGAACTATCCCATAAAAACAAAGTCAAATATTACCCCTTCGTGAAAGCAGCGATTCTAGAATGTTGTTTCTGATATACTGCATTTGTAAAAACCTACACTTGAAAATCGTCGAGAATTGCCTTCGTTTTTTCGTACATCCTTTTCGCATGGAAAGTCTCTTCTTTTTTCAATTCCCAGAAACTCAATCTAGACTGCAGAAAGTCCTGAAACCTGGTAGAATCACATGAACTTTTATATCGGACCTTATCGGCGAGCAAAGCTTTTTCGATTACCTTTTTACGATTTTCATTTATATGTTCGTGAATCTCGGCCGCCGACTTCCTGGACCCGCTTTCCTGTTTGGTCGCTTCAGTATCATTACGTGCCATTTTACAAAACAGTGATTTTTTTTCACTTGACTTTGACGCACCTGCACCGATCAGAAGGCATCTAAATAATCGGCCGACAAGAGCGTTAATCCAGCCTCACTCAGAATACCTTTATCGACGTACCTCTCTTTAATTTCTTTTATGAATCGACCTTTCATTGTTTCACACACCACCGACTCCTGGTTTTTTTCGTAGTCGGATATAAGCTGAGGTTCTGATTCCTTTAAGACGTCCTCGCGGGTCTTCGCAGCGATGGTGGAGATTTCTTCTTTTAAAACCCAATCAGGTTTCAAATCGGGTATTTCATCATCTACGACATCGAAAGTAGATACCATCCTGGTGATTTTGCCTGTGCTGCACACAACAGATTCGTACTCTACGGCGGATGCCAGATTATGGGTCAACAGATTAATCAATGATGCCTTATTTTCAGAATTAGCTAATCGGGTGTAGACGTGAACAAAGACTTGTTGCTCTGATAGTTTGAATTTGGAATGCGGAGTGCATGTAAACGAGTGTACGACTTGCATAGCTAGACTCCTAACATTATCTTCTAATTCGCAGTCGCCAGCTTTTAGATCACGTTGGTATAATTGAAAGGCATCTTGAAACGTCCCAATATGGTTCGATGAATTAAGAGCAACTATCTTATCTAATGCTCTGTGAACAGAATTTGGTATTGATAAGTTATGAACATTTTGTGAATCTGACTTAATCGGACTTCTAAAAGCGGCATTGTCACGGACATCGTCGTCACGGACATCGTCGTCACGGACATCGTCGTCACGGTCATCGTTGTAGACAATATCAGCGACATCATAATATTCGGTGTCTTCGACTTCTTGCCGATGTTCCTGGTACTGGGCGCATTGAGTTAAGCATGGTTTAAGTTGGATGTTATTACACCGATGGTGTTCAATTGCGAGGTGTATTTTTTCAACGATATTATCTGGCAATTCTATGCTGCCAAACATATCTGGATCGTTATATGTTTGAACAGAAGTTTGTTCCCAAAGGACATCACAATGAAGTAACAGCGTTTTACTAAAATGATTGTTGTTATCATTTATAAGTTGTATCAGTTTAAGTCCGGTAATCTTATTTGGGCTATAGTGCGGATTCAATCCAAATAGATACAGCTTGAGGATAGACAGAAGTGCGTTTTCGTCCCTGTTATTGTGAAATTCAATCACCATGTAATTAAGAGCTAAATCAGCTTTGGGACTGTCTCTTCGAAGGGAAGTCGGTGAGTGTATGTAATTTTCTATTTCATCCACTTTGCCACGATTGGACATGTTCACTTTATCGATGGCATATACACAATAAAGAGCAGATACCAAAACTAATACACAAAACAATAAAAAAATCAGTACCATTTATCATTTGACAGGAAAAAAAATCTCATACAATTTTAATACAAGCATGGACTATCCTACAATTACGCCTCCTAGTACTACAGGTCCATCGTCTGGAATGTATATCGTTAACGTAATTTTATTCCTTGCACTACTGGTATTAATGGTCAATAATCGTTACAATATAAATTCTCTAAAGAATGACATGAATAAATACATAGAGAAGGATCTGGCAAACCTGAAAAAGGTACTGGAGGTCACAATGAAGAACGATCGACGTTTAGAGAAGAAAACCGATTTCATACTCAACGTATTGGAAGAAGACGATCAAATGAGTTTTAATGCAAATGACTATGAATTGAGTCAAATAGATGCCGAGATAAATGTACCACATAATTCGAAAAGTTGGCTCGACAACATAGTCACAAACAATCAATTCAAAAAACTATTGTGAATACAATTCAATCTAATATTTCTATTATTTCTATTTCTTTCGTGTCAGTGTAATTCACCGTGGAAGTGTCTGCATCAGACTGTTTCAACTTGTCGTGATGGACCGGACCGGCCTTCGGCACGTTAGCTGGTTTTACTTGCTCCTGCCTGTGTTTTTTGTTATCTTCGTCATCAGGTCGTTCGACACTTCGCTCACGTTTTTTGCCCGAACTGGCAACATCACGAAGCAAATCGGGAAACATATCTCGTAAGATCTTTTCAATTTCCGGGTTAGTGTTGTTGAAAGACACTGAGTGCTGTGCGTATTTGCGCCGTTGTTCGTCCGATAACTTGATACTGCCCAGTCCGGGGCTCTCTTCGTAGAAGAAACTCTGGAGCCCTAAGAGTAGAGTCGACACACTCCAGGACGGGTTCCAGGATTCTGGGTGATAACCAGTTATGGACATGCACACTGTTCTGTTCTGCTCGAATCTCCCGTTTGGTGTCAGCATCTTCATGTCTGGGGGTTTGAAAGGATACTGGGATGGGAAGAGTATCCGCCCGTAGTATTCCCCGCCTTCGTAAACACCATCTCCGAAGAGGACGAAGTGCAACACAAAGACGTTTTCGCTGTCCGGATGAGCGCGTATCTTGGGAATCGGGCTCTTAGAGAGCTGTTTGAACTCTTTTAGGAGACGCCTTTCTGCTTCCGAGGACATCGTGTGAGGGCGAGGTATTGTGACCTTGAGGAGTTCTCGGTGCACGCTTTACACAGATCCCAAAATAATTTCATCAAAATTTCGGACAATTAAAAAAAATAGTTCTAAATTACAAACAACATGGGTGAGTTCCATATGGACATTGACGGGTTGGCACCGATGATATTCTTGAAGAATCCAGATGACCTGCCAATCAAATTGAATCTGCTGGACCCAATTGAGAACGGTAAAGACCTGTTTTTCTTTTTGCTCGATTTGTTTTTCAAAGGAATTTATTATGTAACTGTCGGTCACTATGGTAATTGTGAGATAATCAAATTATCTGAGTTGACCCTGGAGACTGTATTCAAAGCGATCAGAAAACTAAAGAATATAAAAGTAAAAGTCATGTTGGTGATAAGTGAAGGCGATCAATTTGACTCTGCAAAAGTGAGATACATGTTGAAAAGTTCCATCGCCGACGCAAAATGTATGCCAGACAATTTAAACTTGAGTAATTACATGGTGTTGATTCCGTTGAATTCTAGTGTATACGAGTTGAGATTCGATCTGACATAATTTTTTTCCTCTTTCCTCTATTTTTTTGAATTTTGCATTTTTAAAGTCAAATAACAGCCGAGTGCTCGAGACGGCGCACAGCATCGCGCGCACAGCATCGCGCGCACAGCATGGCGAGGGTCAAACAGATTGCAGGGATCAACCAAAAACGTGACCTCGCCAAACGTGCCGCTCATAAGAGCACGGGTGTCGAGGGTATTCGACGTGCGAATGTCATCGCGTTCCATAAGGCCCGCCTCTGGGAAGTTTTGAATATGAACAAGGATGCGTTGAAGGACGAGTGCAAACGCTTGGAAGTGGCCCACGATGGGAACATTCCAAAGCTACAGAAGCGGGTGTTAAGCAAATCTGCCGCCTACACCCACGTGGGAAGCGATGACTCGGACTCAGATACGGACCTTCGCGCCGCATCTGAGTCCGCGTCTGAGTTCGAGTCCGCGTCTGAGTCCGAGTCCGCGTCTGAGTCCGAGTCCGCGTCTGAGTCTGGTTCCGAGTCCGCATCCGAGTCCGCATCCGATTCCGAGTTAGAGAATGCTTCTGATCTTGCTGCTGAAGCTAGACGAGCTGCTGAAGCTAAAGAAGCTAAAGAAGCTAAACAAGCTGCTGAACTCGATGCTATTTTAGCTGAAGCTGCTGCTCGACGAGAGAAAAGGGCACTTGAAGAGAAAAAGACACTTGAACCTATTACTCCTGGCGCGGGGGCTGAAGAAGCTGCTGCCGATGAAAAAACTGCCGAGGATGCAGCTGAGAGAACTGGCGAGTATGTGGCACCTTGGAATCCCAAGCGTGTTTCGCCGGATCCTGAAATTGAGCGCAGGCGCGAGCACAAGCGTGCGCGGTTATTGGAACAATGGAATATTATAACTCGTCATGATGATCCTCAAGAGAACGAATCATCTGCACTGGAACTTATTACTCCTGGCGCGGTGGCAGTAAAAACGAAGGGCGGAATTGATACCCCTGGATATACCCCGGGAAATACCCCTGGATATGCCCCTGCGTCCAAGAAGCTTGAGGATGTTCTTGATGGCCAGGAGCGCCAGCCCGCCCACCAGGGCCAGGACGAAGATTTGGTTCAGTTTCGCTCTAATGAACAAACTAAAATTATGGGTGCTATTCGCGACCGTCTGAAACACAATAATGGAAGCGGGATCATTTACTTGAAAGGATTGCCCGGAACAGGAAAATCTTTGACAATTGGCGCGATCAAAAAGAATATCAACGAGACAGCAGCCATCATTGAATACAATTTGATGGGTGAATTCAAGATAGAAAAACTCATGGAAGATATCAAGGGTGTTAGTGGGCCGTGTCTGGTTATTATTGACGAACTCGGCAGTCAACTCAACAGTAAAGACAAGGAAATGATGTACGAAATAATTGATCATGTCGTGAGAAGCGAAAGAATGGTCATGGTTGTCGTTTCAAACCGTCTTGTTGACCTTGAATACACATTTGACCGTCTACGGGCTGTTCATGTAAAACCGCTGAATGTTGAATTTAAGCCATATACAGCCGAACAATTAAAAGAGCTGTTGATGCATTGGCTTTCAAATACCGGAAATGGTCAACTTTTCGAAGATGATGGTGCTGTTTCGTGGTGTGCGACAAAATGTGCGAACAACACTGGTGACTTTCGTCGCGCACAGGACGCATGCTCTATAGCACTCAATACACGCAATGGCACGAAGGTGACGATCGACCATATGAAAAACATTCTTGGTGGCAAGGAACGAACGAAGGCCATGTGTGGATTGGAAAACACCCCGTTATTCACGCTAGCTGTACTAGCCAAAATATTGGGTGAAGGACGGAAGAAAACAATGCGTTTGGCCGATTTAAATGAGTATTATACGAAGAATTTCGCGGAGATTAAGACTGGATATAAAGACAGGATGGACATGTTCGAAGGTGTATTGAGCGACTTCGTCGAGACCAGCATAAAGCAACAGCATCAGTACGTGGGTCTGAAAGACGAAGTGTCCATGGGAACCGTGCAACGCGCGTTGCAAGCAAGGGTCAACGGGAACGAAAGTTCGAGGCGTCTTTTCGAACGCTTCCTGGCTAAACCCTCAACAGTTCACTAAAGGGAATTTTGTAGGTAGAATAGCCAAGCATTTTGTAAATCATATAGTATGTCCGATAGACAGATAGTACAAGAAATCATGCGGCGTCTTGAACGTAGGCAAAAAGAGAATGTAGATTTGAAGGCAGATTTGAAAGCCTTAAGGGATACTGATTCAATGAAACTTCTCAGAGAAACCAATTTAGCACTGAAGAAAGAGAATGATATATTGAAAGAAAGGTTGCATGGTCTGATGACGAACTATGAACGATATGTCAATTCGTAAAAGGAGTACTCAAAAAAATATGATTAAGAGAATAATTACTGCACATAATGTTAAGATTCATCGCAATATTAATCATACTCATAATTTGTGGAAAGATGTATAGTGATAAGACGGTAAAAGACAACCTGAAAGAAAACTTTGCGGAAGAACATGATATGGATCTATGGAGAAGAAATCCGCAGATAACGGAAATTCTAAATAGATTGAGTTTTGTCGAATCGTACAACAGGGGTGTATTTATTGAGCTAAAATCGACCGTAAGACAGATATTAACGATGTACTACTTATACATCGGTGGGAATGATAAGATTAGAATAGATGACTTTTCCCTTGAAAAGATGAAGTTGTCGAGTGCATATGAGGAGATTTCAATGAACATACCTTTCAAATACCATAGACGCACAAGGCGATTATTCATGCAAATGAATGCACGTCTTAACGAGAAGATGAAACTCATCAAATTGAAATCGTCTAAAAATCCATTAAAAATTTCCCTGATGAATACAAACCTGGATTTCACTTAAAATGTTGGTGAACTCTGAGACTGTCGTTAACCAGTATTTAATCAAATATGTAAATGACCCTTATCAATCGCATTGTGATAAGGAGCTGAGAATGGAACGATTCGATTTACCCATTGACGATGAAATATGCTCATCGTTTGATGAAGAAGATATGAACTACGTGTTGATTTTGTCACATATGTCAAATCACAGAAGAAGGCTGTTTTTACGTTTCTATGCAGTGTATCTATTCAGGGTATACAATGTAAATAAATCATTTCACAAAGGGGATATAGATTGGAAGACAATATCCGAATTTGTCAATAGTAACCCGTCCTATAAGCAACTTTTGCTGAGTTGTTTGAATGTTTTCATCTGACTCTTTTTTCATGAAATAACATCAATCTCAAATGATATCATCTTCTTTTCGTTGCAAGCACTCCAAAATAGCACTTCGCACAAAAGGTTTATATTCATTGCGAAACTGCGAGTCCATGTCCCACGTTTCTTGAAACTCGATCGCGAGCTCCTCTAACACATTCGCGTGTTTCAAAACACCCGTGCCTGGTATGCTCTCATCATAGTAGTGTTGACGTAGGTAACTCTCGCACACCGTAGCACATTTGTGCAACAACACGTCAACGACATGGTGAGCTGGAAATAGCTGGTCCTCGCCGTCGCAGCGCACCTGCATTATCTCGGTGTTAGGTAGCCCCTTCGGTTTATCTGTGAACGGTAATCGAAATGTATTGTTCTCCGGCGTTTTCCAAATACGACATACTCCCGCTTTTATCAACTTTTTCAGATTTCTGTTACTGTCGAAATACATGCGCTTCACAAGGTCGGAATCAATGTGATCTAAACATGGACTATCAAACGATCTGTAATCAATTGTAATATTGTTTGTGACATGGTTTGTGACATTGTGTGTGACATTGTTTATCGTCGTAATATTACAGTTCGAATTGGCCGTGTTTGTTGAATTAGTTGGGGTCCCATGTGTGACAGAAACAGCGCCCGATTCACTGAGTCTTTTTATCCTGCAACCAAGCAAATGACGTTTCAGGTTGTCGACTCTGGAAAAAGCCTTTTGGCAGTAAGAGCACACACACCCGCTCTCAGCTGTATGCTTTATTATCGGATATTGGGTTGGCGTCACTGGCTCAACTGGCTGACACACTGTTTCTGGTGGTTTGCACTTTACATTCTTTTTATGCCTTGACTTTGCTCCACTACTAGAAAATACCTTAAGACATGTTTCACACTGTAATGGATTTGTAACAATACCCTTACATATCTCAGCGTGCTTATGAAGATATGATTTGGTTGAAAAGCATTTGCCACAGTCTTCACATTTATTAATCTGACAAGAAGCACCAGTGTTGGAACTTTCAGCATCTATGTTGGAAAGGGTAGGTTTTGTTCCAGAAGGGGTAGGTTTTGTTCCAGAAGGGGTATCATTTGTACTAAGAAGGGTAGTATTATTGTCTGCAAGGGTAGGATTTATACCGAAAAAGGTAGGGTTTTTTTTTGAAAGGGTAGCATTTGTGTTAGATTTTCCCGTATTAGGATCGTTCATACCAACATGGTTCCTGTTTACATGTGACTGTAAGTTATACTTTCGATTGGAAGTGTACTCACAGAAAGGACACTCGAATTTCATAAGGGTGTTTTATTAATTTACTTTTACATTTTTCTTTAAGTAATTTTACGTAACTAATTTTCAAAATTTACCACTACTAATTTTGTTAGTTGTAAAAACCTATCTACTAATAATCAACTAATTTAATAATATATGTACTAAATTCCCTCCTCATTGAGGAGGAGGAAAATGAAAAAAATATTTTCAGTCCAAAAAGTCCGCGAGTTTTTTTTTTCACAACGCAAAATACTTTTTGAAACGGTCATTTTCACTCCGGAATTCTCTATCAATCACATCTTTTAAAATTTACACAGCTATCTTTTGTGAAAGTTAATTCAAAAATGCCCAAAAAAACAAAAAACGAAAAACAAAAAATGTCTATTTCTTTCCTGGAAGTTTTCCTCTCATGACACTCAAATGAACGGAAGGTAAACGGGCAACAGGAGCATTTTTCGATCATTATTGTAATTCAAAAGTGAAGTACACACGATTTGATCGAACATAACACCGAGAGCCACGGCGTCTTCTGTCAAGGTGAGAAGAACGATCGTCAAAGCCAGCGTTGCTATACGATCGGTCAACAACACAATGTCGTGCTGAAATTTCGATCGGTTTTGTTCATAATACTTGTACCGGATAGCTTTAACAAGATTGAACATACCCAAACGTTGCAAACTTTCCACACTGCGTTTTGACAGGGCAATTTGTGGTGAGCCCCTACCAGCTTTTTGAATATCGGTCACTGACTCTTGTAGGCATACATGATAATCTTTTTCAACAGATTTTAAGGGATTAACGCAATGTGCAAATTCAAGTGATCGTTTGATTGACTGATCCAATGCGTCCTTCTTTGTTTCATCTTCATAGTCTTCATGTTTGATGCATGTGAATATAACAAGTTTCACTTCAGATTTATTCACGGATGATTCGTTGATGCCCAGAACTTTACTAAAATCATTATTTTTAGCCAATTGCTTTTTACTCACACCTAATGAAAACTCCTGAAATTGTTTAATAGAACGGTTGATGTAGTTTCCTTGCTGTTCCAACGGAGTATGATACCTGCGAATTATATCTTTTTTAAACATATCAAATTTCGAATCAATTCTTTCATCCCCCGGGTGTAGTCGAGTTTTTAAGTAAGTGATAAAATGTGGTAATTTATTTCGTAACTCCTCGTTAAGTGCCTTATGAGCAAGCCCGTCTTTCAAAATTTTATGAATATCGAACTGTTTAATTTTTTGAGAAACATAATCACGATACGAACTATGTTTGATAAAATTGTCTTGATTTAGTTTGCGATTTTCATCCCAATCACTATGTATTGGATCTACCAGTGGCAAGGTTATTTCTTCCAATTTGTTGACTTTTTCAATTATTTTGTTAAGTATTCTAACATGTGCGTGGAACACTTCCTGTCGTTGATTGCGAGGTTTAAATTTAACATTTAAAAGTTGTTCAACCAAACTGAATGCATGGATATAATGTACAACATGTTCATCATGAACAAAAAATTCGGTAAATTTTTCATTTTTGTCAATGACTTCTTTCCATTGATTTGCTTTAATACTTTCATTGACTATATCTGTTTCTTCCAGATAATTAGTGTCAAGGAAAGAAGTGAGTACATGCTTTATTTTTTTTGTTGCCTTTTCTGAATCTGATAATAATTTAATTACATTGTTGTCAAATTTACTAATCTGTCTCATGTTTGTCTTTTTTACTTGCGAATTCTGCAAATTGTTTAATTCACTCAGAATTTCGTGAAAATCCTTCGTGAATAATATTCTTGCTGGCTGAATTCGTTTACTCTCATAGTACAATTTCTTTATGGCTTCAACGTCCTCTGAGCCTCCCATGTCAAGAATGGTAAACAGGGGTTCATCATTCGCATCAATTACATTTATTATTAAATGTGCTCTACTTGACTTAGGATTGTTCGGTGTGATTCTCACCCGGGGCCTTCGTACTCCGTCGTTAAATTCGTCATAATTTTCCCAATTTGTTCTGTATTCTTCATTCAATCTAGTGATGAAATCGTTTAAAGATTTTGCATTATCGAATTCGATGCTTTTAGGTTGTACGCCTTCGAATAAGTTATCACTAATTACTTTTGAATCAATTTCACTCAAAAAGTAATTTCTATATAATCCGCCTTTAACAAGTCGGTATTTTTCATCTAATTCATTATAAATTTCTAGAAATTGGAAACTTAAATTTCTAAAGGATCCGTCATATCCTAGCTTATCGGTCAAGCGTTTGAGCACACCGTTATCAGAATCGAGCAAAGTGTATGTCTTTCCGCTTCCGGAGTATCCATATCCAGCGTAAACTATATGTTTCCCGTCTTTGATCTGCGCGGCGTCATAATCAATGTTATATATATCGCTCTCTTTTGTCTGCAATACTGTGTTGAATCGACCGTATTTTTTCTGATCATTTTTTATTGTATCATGGTCAATAATAAATGGTAGTTTACTAGGTTTTGGTTCATATATGTTTACAATTGAACGAACAGTCATTTCTGGCTCAATATATATATTGATGTAATCTTCAACGTATTTTGATGCAGATTGTAGGACGGATTTATAGCCTTCTAAGTTTTCAGTTGTTGCGAAATTTTCCAGTGTTCTTTTTATATTTTCTGTGTGTCCTTTGCTGTCAAAACGTTCTGTTGCTCTTGCAATTCTGTCTGCAGGTACGTTTGTCATAATGGAGGGTGGGGTTTGACTGAAATTAATAGTACCTGTCGGGTATTCAGAAATACTCAATAAGAGTGTAATAATTGATTCAACAATAGGGCTTAAATTATCTTCGGAGGTTTTGGCTTCTTTTATTTTTGCTTGCAAATCTTCCTTAAATTTAGACGGATTTGTTAGGATTACATGACTACCTTCTAATTTTATCAAATCATTCACTGAGGGTAATTCGTTCACATTTATAATATCAGGCGGGGAAGGTGGAGGTTCAACAGGTGCAGGTTCAACAGGTGCAGCAGTCTGTACTCCAACAGAAGCACGAGTATTTTTGGGTTCACGGTCAGGAATCGTCCCAACACCGACGGGGGTTGTTCCTGTCCCAACATCAACGGGGTGTGTTCCTGTCCCAACATCTTTTCCGGCAGAGGGTGTTTCAACAGAAGCAACTTCTCTTGCGTGGGTCCCAACAGAATTACTTGTTTTTGTGACAGAATATGTTGGTGCTTGTTTTCGTTGTGATGTCTTACTGACATATAGTTTTGGAAGTGCTGATTTATTGCCGATTCGACGGGTATTCTTAGAATTTGAAACACTTCTCTTCTTTTTATTGTACAGTACGTATGCAACTACAATGGACACGATAATTATTATAAGGGCGATCATACTAATTAATAAGAATATATTTTATTCAGGCCCTTTGAACATATGCAATTGCAAGTACTAGGTATCCGGCGATACCATGTTGTGAACCAGCAGTAGATCGCGGCCCATGTGGAGAACACGTTTCTCCCGAGTGGGAACAACTCGTGTCACGAGCGTCCGTCCACTCTCCATTTTTTTATTTTACATATCATTAAATGGAGAGTGTAGCAACAACCCTTGGTCATTATCAACCTTTGAAATGTTCAAACTCTTCTTCCAAGCAAAGCCAAGTTGTCAAAGTGAAGTATGCGAGACTGAAGTTGCCAAGAATGATGTCAATCCCCACTGAACAAAGACAAAGTATTCGCATCAGTGGTGTGAAAACAATCGTTGACGGGACGGCGTTTTCAACAACTTACCATTCGTATTTTAATCACATATTGGAAGACGACGGTTATGAATTTGGATATGAGTTTCCATTGAAAGCGGAGATATTCAAACATGCGAGGAATGACAAAACAACGAAATATGTGGCGGTGCAACCTGTGTATTACGTGGCTGCTTTAAAGTTATTGAATACGGATTTCAAAGCATATTACTTGGCGTCGTACCAACTATCGAACACGTGTAATTGGAGAGACGATTTGTCAATAGAGGAGGTGAAGTTTGGACCAACTCTACTTTCTGAACTGAGAAGATTGGATCAATGACATTTTTTTGACCACTAAAAGGATAAACACCGCGAAGAATATAAATATATTTTTTATGAGTCTTGCCGAATTTCAGAGCGCTCTGAAAGCGTCGAATTACAAACGAAATACCATTGAACTATATTTGACTTGTGTGAAGAAGTCAAATGTTGATTTTGATAAAAGAACAATCAAGCGGTATTTAAAGAAACTGCCCGATGAAACAGATCCAAATGGGGATATGTATAGGGCGATGCTAGCGTTGTATCGCTATATCAGGAAAAAAGCACTTCCCGGAGGAAGAAAGAATGACGGGAGCACATTGATGAGTGTCAGAGACAGATGCTTGCACATTCGAAAGCGAAAAACAATTCGAGATTTTCTCTGGCTAGTGTTCGAGATGCACTATAGCGTATCGACTGCTTACTTGTATGCAACTCAGAGACACAGGTTGGAAAATGACAAGCATTGCAACGTGAAGAGGGCGAAAAATTCATTCTATTTCTATCCAGAAGAAGAATACTCTAAGGGACTCGATTCCGTGTTGACGTATATATATCGCGGTGATCTTCTTCGCAGGCATTACACAAGTCTGGATGAAGAATGAATTCATTGCTCTCCCTCCACTTCTGACGAACCCGGTTGAACATGCTCCAATCGTCCCAGTGTATCGGCGTCAATTGGGTCGTCGAGAGGGTTCGCACCCTCTTCTTCTTCGTCATCTGATGGTATTTCATCACTTTCATAATCTTCTATGAATTCATCAATGGGCGCAGTTTTCAATTTAATGTCAATAGAAGCTGCGTTTAATTCGTGTTTCAATACTTGAAATGTCTTAGAAGTTCTCATCGCGTAAGCGTCGGGAACTGTACTTTTTGTTGCGACTATGTGTTTATCGTAGTTTGAAATAAGTGTATCCCCACGAGAATCGACGTATAAATGGTGCGATTTCAAATTATCACTTTCGCCGGATTTTCGGACGACACCATCGGATTTATCAACAATGGCTTCTTTCAGGAATGTCGAGGCACCATGTGAAATGAGCGAGTTCATCTCCATCTCCCCAATCTTCAGGCCACCTTTTTTTGCCCTACCTTGAGCGGGCTGGCCGGTCATAGAATCCGTTCCACCTACGTCTGCTCTGTACTGTATTTTATCTTTCACCATGTGCTTAAGCCTGTAGTAATACATTGGACCCATGAAGATTTCTGCTTCGAGTTGATGTCCAGTCCGAGGATTGTACATCAGTTCATTCGAGGACCTATTCATCTGTTTCTTATTTTCGAGGAAATCGTATATTTTGTCGAAGTCGTGTTGATCGAAAGCGGTGGCGTCAATCCGATTCCCAGAGGAAGCCGCAGCTCGTCCGAATAAGCACTCGAGGAGATGTCCAATGGTCATTCTTTTCGGGAAGGCGTAAGGGTTAATGACGACGTCTGGAACTAGCCCGTCTTTTGAAAAGGGCATTTCGTCTTGAGGTACGATCATACCCACCACGCCCTTTTGGCCATGCATTGAAGCGAGTTTATCCCCCAGTGTTGGCTCGCGGTATTGTCGGAATTTTATTTTGACCACGTCATCGTTTACTTTGTATCCGTCTACGAACCCGTTATGTTTACTACTCGCGGTGATTGAAATGTCTTTTTTAACATTTTTGACTGTCTGGTCAAGGAAACCGCCTTGAGTAACATCCTTGGACTCCAAACATCCGAGAAGAAGTTCCCCGTCTTGAAAATGAGTGTTCGTTTTCGGAAGCCCGTTTTCCTGTAATTTATCATAGGCCTCGTCGTCGAACTTAAGCTTGACTTCACCTAGTTCGTTGTTGGTATGTTTGAATTTTACGTTTTCTACCGTGGCCGACAGCTCCTCGTCCGACCGTAACTCGTGTCTCATTGTTTTGAATGCAGACACTGCGAACATTCCTCGCTCGACAGAATTCTTATTGATAATCACGGCGTCTTCTTGATTATAACCCATGGCCGCGATGGCCATAATTACATTTTGACCATTCGGAATATCGTCTTTCTTTATTCCGTTTATATTTCTTGTTGATATTAGGCTCTTTTGAGGATAATGTAATATGTAGGATATCGTGTCATACCTATGTCTGAATTTGGTGCTGTATACTCCAATAGCTTGCTTTGCTTGCTGACCACCCAACATAGCTCTCGCGGAAGGATTGTGGTTTAGCAAAGGAACTGATGACATGTAATTGCCCAAACATAACAATGGGGATAGCTCGCAATACCGAGTGTAATCTGTGATCTTGCTTACGTCTGATGCGATAACATGGTAATTACTCTCTGCTAGTTCCACGTAGTCGTAAGCTTTTCCTTGTTTGAGCTCATCCTTCTTTATTTCATCCATCGTCTCTACAACATTTTTTACAATAAGCAGAGGCCTCATGCATCTCCCAGCGTCTGTGAATATGTGAAATTCATTTGCAAACACGTCAAAATAAAATGAAATGTAATGCAATGTTTCTTCGCTTCGACGTTTCGATAGGAGGTCTTCATAAAGAGCACCCGGGTCATTGATGAATCCAACAATAGTGTTATTCCGAAAGACCGTCGTTACGTTCATTGATGGGAAATATTCTCGAATTTCGCTGAAACCGTTGGCCTCGTTCAAACCCAGATCCTCGTTTGCAGCTTCTATTTCCGTCGTTATTACGCAACCCGTGGTTAAGTGTTTGATAAGTCCAACATTCGCACCATCTGGGCTTTCAAAAGGACAAAAATAGCCGAATTGTTCGGGACCAAGCTTGTGGGGGTCCGTAAGTTTTAGTCCTGCATCAATAGGAGATTTTACTCTTCTGATGTGCGATATGTAGCTCGTATAGGATAATCTATCCAAATCCTCGACGGTACCAGCTTTTGATGGGTCGTTAAGCTTGCCCCAATTCCCTTTGAATGAGCTCAACATGTAATCATCAACAAACTGTCTGCTGAATAACCGTGCGAGCCTTTCTTTTGAAGGCATTTCTTCTTCTGATGCCAACTTTCTTATTACATGTGTTTTTAACCCCTTGTTCACCGCATCTCTGAATACTTCTAATATTAGCGTTCCACAAACATCAACCCTCTTTTGCCTAAAATTGTCTCTATTCGCGACCCATGCCTTTTCATTGTCACCGTCAAAATAGCGATCTATGATCTTTCTGGCATGAATTCCCAACATCACAGCCTTTTCCTTTGATGTAGTCACGTTGGGATACACGTATTCGCACAGTTTTTTGAACTTTACAGCATGAGTTTTGGTGCCCGGAACAATAGAGTTGATAGCGTCTTTATGTGTATGAATGGGTTCACCTTTAGAATTTACACAACCAGTGACAAGATCATGAATCAATTTTGAGTATTTCTTCATTTTCAATTCATGAGGCTTGAATATATGACTCAGTATACCTCTATCGGATTCAATTTCTAGTGCTCTGAATAATGCAAATAATTGTGGTTTGGACTTGCTGACTCCAGTTTGAAGTGAAAAATCGTATCTCGTCGCTCTCGGGCGAACATCATCCTCCAAGTATTTCCAGATGCCGGTCAGACGTTTTTTCTCTCTTTCTATTCGTTTTGCCTGCAAGTTGAAGCGGATCACCTTTGTAAATAAAGAGTCTATTTGCGGAGTAACCCTACATTCAGCGTCAACAACGGCGTGACCGTTATCGGTAGAAATAGTTTTGGCGAAGTGAAGGTGATTGGGGATCATCCGTTCTCGGGGGACGATCGTTTTCTCTCTGCCATCGATGATAAAGTAGCCACCCATGTCGTATTGGCAGTCATCGGTGTTGCCCCTGGAGTTGCATTGGTCAGAACCAACGAGACACGGGATTGCTCCGATGTTGACATTTAATTCAATTGTTTCATTTGATGAAATTTTTTTAACTTTAGCCTTTATGAAAACTTCATTCAAGTAATTTTGATCGCTCGAACGAGCCATCTGCGGTGTCAAATCCTTGCCGTTGAGTTTGGGGTTGTCTATCCGGTCCAATTCAATTTCGACCTCGAAGTTCGCTCTGTTCTGATCATTTTTAGATTTAACCGTCCACGGTGTTGAAGTTTTGAGGAATTGTTCAATTCCCCCACCATCTTTCCTGATCATCCAGTTGAAACTATCGATTTGGTGTTTACATGGGACCCGTTCTTGAAAAATTCGCTTACTTATAACAGAGTCCATTGATTATGAAAAAGAAAATATTTTCAGGATATCTACCTCGTCCACTTTGAATAAAATTATCTTCGTATATTTCAACTATACAAATATGTTGGCCGCTGTACTTGTAGTCATCATTGTAATTTCAGTGTATTATTATCACACAACAGGCAAACGCCCTGTTAATGCAGACGATGCAGCGGAGGTTGCCATGGATGTTGCTGCTTCAACCGGTATTGCAAATGCAGTCGGGGTTGAGCCTGTCGAAGCCACAGCCGTTGCGGCGGCTGAAGCTGCGCTTGGTGTGGGAGTTGGAGCTGCTTTACAAACAAAAACAACAAAACCAGAATTGCCTGCGCCTAAGCCAAGCGCAACAGCACCTGCTGCGGCACCAACGACACCAGAACCGGCAGCACCCGCAAAACCGACAGTGTCGCAAGGAAGTTCTTTAGTACAAATAGCACCCGCAGCAGCACCCGCAGCAGCACCCGCAGCAGCACCTGCAGCAGCACCCGCAAAACAGGCAGCCGCAAAACCGGCAGTGTCGGAAGGAAATTCTTCAGGAGTACCAACGCCCACAAAACCGCCAGAACCGGCACAAGAACCGGTAGCGTCGGAACGAAGAGGACCACCAACAAAATCGGCAGCGCCAAAACCGGAAGATTCTGGAGATTCTTCACT
>Ga0181413_1000005_pt1 | contig 56542 bp, 40 predicted proteins | sample 36SPOviralmetaG_FD_130111 | JGI IMG/M metagenome (GOLD analysis project Ga0181413, IMG submission 130111) | Marine viral communities from the oligotrophic San Pedro Time Series (SPOT) site, San Pedro Channel, CA, USA - 36 SPOT_SRF_2012-09-28 | ecosystem: Environmental > Aquatic > Marine > Strait... | reverse complement strand
TAGGGTGTCCCATCAATCTTAGGTAGGGTTCCAAATCCATGACCCCACTTCTCTGATGCCACTATAGACAGCATCTGACAGGTCTCAAGAGGCATCTTGACTATGTGCTTATCAGGCAATGCCTGAGCACAAACCCTTGGATTTGGGTCAGTCACAAAGATATTCATAGCAATTTGGATAGACTGATTGTCAGTAGGAATGATAACATTATAACCACATCCCAAGATTTTGTCTTGATGAAATATGGAATTGATATTAAATCTGCAACAAAATGCAATGCGACTCCTAGTACTACATTAACATGTAGAACAATAAAATAGGCAATAATGACACCAGTACTGCCTATGATTCTTAAAATTACATCAACCGAAGGTGGAGTCAGGTTCAAGCGCAATATAGTAGGTGAGATCATAATTCTGACTACTGAAGCGAGAGAGAAGTTTGGATGATACCACAACATTGTAAGTATCTGGAATAATCTTCAGATTCTCTTCTTTAAAGTTAAATGTGAATGTTTCATCAGACTCACCAACAATGATAGAGAAATCATTAGAGGTGTCATTTTTCTTATCTCTAGCAACCAACTTGATCACACCATTTGCACCAATGACTGATACATCAGGCAGTTGGTAGATAGATGATGCTTTCCTCAGTTTCTCAAGTTGTTGAGATGACAGGACAAAACAAACATCCTCAGATGGAAGGACAATGGGTTTGTCAGGAGGACCAACAATCACAGATGGGTCAGCAAAGAAATACTTTGAACGCATCTTACCTTCTTTGATAAGGACATACTCATCATTAGCAAAGTCAAGTTCAGGACTTTGGTGAAGAGACAATCCATTAAGGAACTGATTGAGATCATAAATTCCAAAATCTTTTGGAATTTCTTCTTGAATAGTTGCCTCAGCAAGAATATTCTTCATCACAGACATAGAGCGCAATTTGTTACCACTCTTGAATAGAATTGACTGATTGATAGATGAGAAATTCTTGAGAAGAAGTGTTGTTTTATCAGAAAGTTTCATATGGTTGCGAATTTTCATTACAGAGTCCAGCAAAGTGGTAAAGGAGAATACAATAGTGGATGGCTTTTAGAATGTCCTGTTTAGACTTTCCATCTTTCTTACCAAAGCGAGAAAGATACTTGATAGCATTAGATCTACAGAATGGTTCTGCATCACCAATACCTTCAATCAAATCAAGTGTTTGAGTCTTTGATTCAGGAGAAGCATAATGCGAACGATAGGTCCCTCCAAGATAGTCACGAATCTCTTTAAGGATTACATCCTCATGGTACTTCCAAAAACCATTACTATTACTTGGTGCATTAGGAAGATCAGGAATGCAAACTGAGTTGATCATATTTGATTCTTCATTATTCAAGTCAATTTGGAATTCATTGAGTGAAATACTGTCTACACCCAAACTATCAATCTTGTATTCTGAATTTAAAAAGAGATTACCAGATTCACTGACAGTCACTCCATTACTCTCCCAGAAATCTTTGTAATCTTTTTCAGTGGCATCAATGATTCTGTCATTTGATGCACTAGAGGCAGGTGGTGAGTCATTCATAATTTCATCGTGTAAGAAACTCCAGGCATTTGTCATAATTTTATCATCAGAAATTGTGTTCGTCATGGCATTGCTTCTGCTTATCTTCACTAGGCATCTCAAAGTCTGCATCAACCTTATCATAAAGTTCCAAGAATGCTTGCTTGGTCTCATCATCAAAGCGATTCACACAGACTTGAATTGCCTTTGCCTTATCATTGAAGATACTATAGGCACGAACAATGTGAACGAGACGACGTGTGCTGATCAATTCATCAATACCACCATCATAGAAGGTCTTGCGAATAATGTCAGCCCAATCAACCAACTTCTGAACAAACTTCTCATCATGACAACCAACACTAGCAGAGTGAAGAAGCAGCATCTTTACCTCAGTAGCAGGAGAAGGATAGTTTTGTTCCAGAGTCACAGGGAACCTCTCAAGGAATGCTTCATTGAGAACATTGGTGCCAATGAAACGCCCATCATCAGATCCTTTACCTTTGGTGTTAGCAGTGGCAATGACATTGAAACCCCTCTCAGGACTGACATACTTGCCAATCTTCTTCAGAAACACACCTTTGCCTTCAAGAATGGATTGGAGACAGAGGATTTTGTTTGAAGCAAGGTCAATTTCATCCAGTAGCAGGATTGCTCCTCGTTGGAGTGCTTCAATGACAGGTCCATTATGCCATACAGTTGCCCCATCAACAAGACGAAAACCACCAATAAGATCATCTTCATCAGTTTCAATGGTGATGTTTACACGAATTATTTCCCTCTTGAGTTGGGCACATGCTTGCTCAACAGAGAACGTTTTGCCATTGCCAGATAGACCTGTGATGAACGTTGGATAGAATAGATTGGACTCAATAATTTTTTTAATATCACTGAAAGGACCAAACTTGACGAAGGTATCATCTTTTTGAGGAATAAGATTGTCTTGAGTTGGTGGTTCTACAGAAGGAGAGTTAAATGATACTTCCAATTCTTTTACAGCATCCTTAGTAACTTCTAGATTCCACTTACCACGTCCAACATTATATTCCTTTAACTTTTTAGCAACTGTCTGATATGATACATCATTCATGGCACACCAGGCACGAATGTCTGCTGTTACAAACTCACTACCATATGTGCTTTGAAGTGATGCTTTGATTGACTCAGTGGAAAGTCCCATTGGTTGTTTGTCTCAATAGAATAATAATACAGCAGAAAGGGGGTCTTGTGACCCCCCAGTGGACAGTTAGTTGACTGACTGCTCTTGGTAATAACTTTCAGAAATGATCTTGGCTGTGTATCCAGGATAGTGTTGTTTGACCATGGCACTAACACCCATAGCTGTGATGGCACTTTTAACTACAACTAACACTTCTTTGGTGTCTTCAAGGACAATGTGCTTTAACCTGAGTTTGGATTGCTTCATGACAATTTACACCACCAAAGAAATGAATTCTCCTAATACTTTCTTATTTAGAGATTTGGACTTCAAACTCTTGATGAATGCACTCTTGATTTTTACCTTTGATGCACCCTCATCAACATCAAAGTCTACATCATTGCTCAATGCACTAGTTAACATAGCAAAATAAGAATGATATCCAGATCCCTTGATACTGCAGAATTTATCTTTCCTGTGCTTCTTAATTTGCTCCTCATTAACAGGATTGTACCTAGAAATGAAGCTTCTGAAATCTCTTGGAGTAATCAAACGAATACCAATTAAGTTAGTGTCAGGAAAGGATTGCTTCAAATCATCAAGCAACATTTGTGTAAATCCATGATGAGTGTATCCAACCTTATAGGTATAACCTGTTTTGCGATTACGAATATGAACATGACTTCTCATTTGCTTTGGAGCAATTCTAAGTTCACCAGTCGCAAAGTGATTATATGTATCAAGAAATTGTAGAGCATTTGCTTCACCATCAGAAAGGACCACACACTGAACTTTCTGAATATTATGCTTTTTCTTAAAAGCAGGAATGATCTTGTGAAGGCAAACTATTGACTCATTGAGAGGTGTGCCAGAGAGACCAAATTGAGCAGGAGTTGTAAATCCAGCATAGTAGCAATATCCATATGCCAACCTCCACAGATTGAGCAACTGAGTATTCAAATCTGCTTTTGTACCACCACTAGTCACATAGTTGAGTAACTTGAAATGATCATCAACATAAAGTTTACCAATTTCTATCTTCATATTAGGAGAATCAGGATCAGGATTCCCAAAATTATTGGTGAATGCATAAACATCAAAGGGAATGTTTACCTTGTCACAGAACCAAATAAGATTGTACATCTGCTTAAGAGTATCAATGAGATACTCACCCATAGATCCAGACCAATCAAGGATAAAGATCAATCCATGATTTTTACCATCAGGAGTTACTGTGACTTTCTTGAACAGGTCTTCATTAAACTTATAAGTATGTAATTTAGCTGTATCAAGCACTCCAGTCCTACTAGAAGAAGAGCGAGCATAAGCATCTGCAGACTTGCGGGTTTCAAATTCTTTGACAAGGTAGTTTACCTCCTTTTGTGCTGAGTTTTTGAATTTGTTATAGATATCATCACAGTTTTCAAAAGATGCAACAACACCTACATGACCATTGGGAAATGTCATAGGCTTAAGTTGCTCTGCCCAATAGTCTTTGAGAGTATCCTTAATCTCTTGATTGGATACAATCACATTATCAAGAATAACATCTGGGACTTCACAGTAAATATTATCAATATGATTTGAATCAAGATCATTCAGATCTTGAGTTCCCTGAGAGAATGCATCATCAGTTTCTACTTGTATATCATCTTCAAAGTCATCAACATCCTCTTCACCTTTTTTCTTTTGCTGTTGCTTTTCCTCTTCTATCTGATCAGACTCATCAGGATTAGGATCATCAATATTTTGAACTCCACCTGATGGACTGGACTGTGGTTGTGATCCTGGCACTGGGGAAGATTCATCTTCCTTTGCCTCAGATTCTGACTTTGCTTCATCTTTACAATACTTGTACATCATCTCAGCAGCAAGAACTGCATCAGCAAAAGTTTCTGCCTCTGCAACCATATCTACAATGTCTTGTTCCTTAGAGTTAAAAGTGATATTAATGAAATTACCAATCTTAAAATAAAGATTAACACGATCAGCCAAATTCATTTTGCTGATATCTTGCCCCTCAAGTTCAAAGAAGTCATCATCAGATAGTTCCTCATATCCACCAAAGAAAGATTTGGAGATACCAGGATACTTACGCTTCATGAGTTTCTCAATGCGTGCATCCTCTGTCACATTAACAAACTGACGAGGCACTTCATAGTCCCACTCATTGGGGGTAAAGAGTGCATGACCAACCTCATGACCAACCAACATATCATATACAATAGCTGATGCCTTCTTCCATAGTGGGAGTGTCAGAATACGCTTCTCCACATCAAACTGAGCAGTGCGAACACTCCTGTGCTCTACAACAATATCTTCAGTGGCAAGAAGTTTGGCAAGTTGGGACTTGATTACGTAATTGACCATAGTTTTTGCCTGTGTCCCCACATCATACCAAAAAACTCTCTGGTTTCAGAGGGTGCTGGACACTTTATGATCTGGCAGGAGGTAGTGCCTTTCTCTGTTGTGCTGCCTTGAGTGCTGCTTGTTTTGCTGCTGCTTTTACCATTGGTGATATTGGATTCCCTGATCCAGGAGGAAGTGCAGGTCTTGATGCTGCTGGTTTTATCTTACCTCTTTCTGCTGCAGGTCTTAATGCTGGCCTCTTAGCAGCAGGTTGCAGTGCAGGTCTTTGTTGAGGTTCAACTCTGACTCTTGCTTTCTGAACAGATCCTGCTGTATTCTTACCAGCATTTCTAATACTTTGTGATGATCTCTTAGCAATGGATGTGCTTGAGGTAGAAGGTTTCAGTGCTGGTTTCTTCTCTGCTGGTTTTTCAACCTTCACATTTACCTTTTGCACATCATCACGTGATCCAGGTAATGCCTTTTGTGGTCTTGGTCCACTTCCATATGGTGCTGGTTTTCTTGGTCCTTTAACTTTTATCTTATCCTTTCTCTTAAATGATGGTCGTTTTAAACCAAGTGAAGGTCTCTTCTCAAACTTCTTTTCAGTTCCACCAACAGTTCCAGACTGTGATGCTCTATCTGCAGCAGTTCTAGCTAAGTGTGCAGCAAGAGCACCTGACTGTTGTTCTGATTCTGCAATGAATTCTGAAAAAGTTTTCATCTCTTCTACAATCCTATATTTTATTTATTAAAACCAATCCCCCCTAGAGAGATCTAGGGGGGACTTTGGTGGGCATTACTCCTTTTAAATTTTAATCAGTGGTTAGGATGTGTCTGCAGAATCTCCTTGCTTGATGGTCAATAATCCCACATTCTGAGATGCACTGGAAGTAGTCGGATACTTGGTCGTATTTTTGTTCAACAGTTTGTTTTTGATCCCACTTCCACGATGCGAGTTCATTATGTGAAATCAGGTTGTGCATAGTAACCTCCATTCACTGTATTATATAGTCAGCGTATGCTAACTTAATGAAGATTTGGTAAATTGTAATCTTTTCTTTAACATCTGTAATCTTTGTTTAGACTGACGCAATTTCTGAGGCTTGAGAGTCCTCTTCTGCTCCTTGTTGGAGTGTTGTTGCCAGTTTGGGACCTTCATGACTCTCCTGCTTAGGATACTATTCTACTATACCCTTTGACCTTTTCATACCTTATGACTTTCTCAAATTTGTCTTCCATCCCATTCTTATGAGAGATAACAAATACATTTACATCTTTGACTATGTATCTAATGATCCTGAGAAACTCATCTGTCCCAAAACTATCAAGTGATGAATCAAATACTTCATCAAATAGCATCAGATTTGTGTTGACTGAATTCTTAAATCTTGCTACTTCTCTCCATGCAAAGATAAGAGCCAGATCAATTCTGGATTTCTCTCCTTCACTGAATGAAGCATAGGAAAAATCTTCATGAATGGGTGATTCTATAGTTTCATTGAACTCCTCATCAAGCTTGAAGTTGATGTAGAAGTCCATGATCTGTAAGAATCTATTAACTTGTTGATTGATAAGAGGGAGATACTTCTTGATAATTTTTGTTTTTACCCCACCATCTTTGAGAAGACTGTAAGTGAAGTCATGGTAAGAAATGCTTTCCTTCTTATCTGCAAGTTTTTTGTATGTGTCTTCTAAACTTTCTTGGAAAGTAATTAACTTTTCATTTTCAGTATTTCTGTTTGCAAGTTGATCGGTAATTCTTTGAATTTCCTGTTCAAGATCTCTGATTTGCTTTTGGCAGGTAGAGATAAAAGTATTGTTTTTAGAAATGCCATTAAGTAGGTTACTTATTTCTCCTGAAGTTTGTTTGAAGTTGGACTCCCTCAATTCCTCTTTTTTGATTGCATCCTGGAGTTCCTCAAAACCCTTACGCAATTCTTCTGCTTTATTTTGGGAGTCATCAATTCTATTTAAACGAAATGATTCTTCAATATCCTGTTCACAGGTAGGGCAAACCCTATTCTCTGAGAAGAATTTGTGCTCTTTAACAATATTAGATATCTTTTGTGTTATTTTACCTTTGATTGTATTGAATTCTTTGAGCTTGTCAGAAGACCCTTTATATGACTCAAGTGCAAGTTGCTGTGCTTTTACCTCTTCATCGAGATACTCAGTCTTCTTCATTAGACTTGCAACTTCATCATCCAGTTTATCAATTTTTTTATTTTTAAATTCTATATTTGATTCTGCTTCATTCTCAACCTTTTGTATGAACTCTCTCTGCATGTGAACTTTTTCATTTAAAGATTCTTTCTTGAGTTCTAATGTTCTAATTTCATCTTTGATAACTCTAATCTTATCTTTGATTAAAAAATTCATGGATGAGAATATTTTAATATCAAGAAGATCCTCTACCACCTCTCTTCTACTGGCAGCAGGTAACTGCATGAAAGGTACAAAAGTGCTGCTACCTAAAATTACAATCTGTGTGAATGATTTATAGTTCATCTTGAGCACACTCTGCTCTAACCACTTTTGTTGATAAAGTGCAGATGAACTTTGATTTAATTCTTCCCCATTCTTGTAAATCTTAAATATATTTGGTTTAATACCCCTTTCAACTTTCCAATTCACACCATTAATTGAGAATTCTATAGAGACAAAGCAATCCTTTTCATTTGAACTATTAATCAACTGTGCTTTGTTGATCTTACGAAATGATTTTCCATACAAAGAAAATGTAAGTGCATCAAGAATAGTTGACTTACCAGCACCATTAGATCCAACAATCAGTGTTGTTGGATCTGAACTCAGGTTGACTTCTGTTGAATGATTACCTGTACTAAGGAAGTTCTTCCAAGAAATTTTTTCAAAGATAATCATTTGCGTTTTCAGGAGGTATTACAATATCATTTTTTGAAATAACTGCATATTTGTGATCATGCAGTTCTAAAGTCTTCAACATCATCTCTTCATCTATTTCTAGCACATGCATCTCTGGATATCCACCTTCCTCCAACTGCATGGCATATCTCATAGCATCATCATCCTCTTCAAAGAGATAAAGAACATTCTCCCCATCTTCATCTATTACAGAATATGCACCCTCTTTTTCTTTTCCAAGTATAGTGAGTATGTACATTATACCATCTCACATGCTTCTTGGTAAGTAGTCTTCATCAAACTTTTGATAAATGCTTTATCCAGTTCAGTCTCAGATTCCTCAATATATCTTTCAAGGATAGACATTGTATCTTCTGATTCCTCAACTTCAAAGTCTTCTGACTCTTGTAGTTGAAAGTTTTCAACGATCTTAAGATCAGAAACTCCAGCAGAATAAAGTTTATCAATAAATTTTTCAAACTTATGAGAGTCAGTCTTCTTTCTCACAATGACTTTTACAATCTTGTTTTCATACTCTCTAACATCAAACATTTGATAGTCAGTGTCCTCATAATAGATGTTGTAAAACATCTTATATGGATTATCAACAGGTGTGTGCTTTAATGTTTTTGTATCAAAGATATGAAATCCTCTGGTGTCATTGACATCATTCCAGAATATTTCATATGGATTACCTAGGTAGAAGATTTTTCCATCATCAGATCTTGTATGGTAATGACCCGAAAACACCCTCTTGAACTTCTGATATAGTTTGCTCTCATGACCATGCTCCATGATGCAGCCTCTATGAGCTCTAAATCCGCTGAGTTCAAGGTGCCCCATCGCGATGTTGCAAGTTGTACTTTCAATAAGTTGATAAGTTTCTTTCTCATTTTCTTCACAAATCCAGGGAATGAATAAAATATCAAGGTTGTCTATCTTCACCTCTGTTGGAGAAGAATAAACATTAATGTTATCATACTCTCTCAAAAGTAGATCCACTGAGTTGACATCATTAGTATTTTTATAATATGCATCATGATTGCCCACCATAAGATGAACAGTAATACCTCTTTCTTTGAGAGGATCAAAGACAACTCTTTTGGACCACTCAAGTGATCTAAATTCTACTCCACGCCTGCTATCAAAGGCATCACCCATATGGATGACTGTTTTAATCTTATTCTCATCCAAAGATGGAAAAAAGATATCATTATAAAACTTCTCAAAATAGTCATGAAAGAGTTTAGAACCCTTTCTTGCACCATAATGAGTATCAGTGATAATAGCAAGACGCATCAGTTTCTCAACTTAGAGTGAACATTATCCTTGATGCTATTATATTCAGAATAGTTGCTGCTGTCAAGGTCATTGGCATCAAAGACCTCATCAAAATCAGTTCTCTCTAAGATTTTATTTTTAATCTCAAGTTGCTTCTTCTCTTGAGTAATTCTTCTCAAGAATGCATAGTAAATGATTTGAGTGAAATAAGCAAATGGATTCTTTGATTTCTCAGGATTAAAGTTGTGAATATATCTTACACAGTTCTCAATACCATCACAGATCATATCATCCTTGAACATATAGTTCACAAAGTTTGGTTTATATGATAGGTGATTAGCAATCTTCAGAAAACATTCTCCAATGTAACTTGGAATAACTGGCTTGGTTTCCCACCTCTTTGCTCTCTCTTCTTTGGTGGGTTCTCTACCATGTAGTTTAAAAAAGGATAACTCTACATCACTGCGATAGTCAATCAGAGCAGCAAGGAAATCCTTATTATTCACATAATGCTCAGACTTCTTAGGACTACTCATAACTCCATAGGCATTTTTAATGAATGGCATAGTAATGAATAATGTTCTTAAAACATTATATCAAATTTAATAAGACTTGACAACCCTATGAATCAGCATTAGACTAGGTTTGTCTGGTTGAAAGAAAGAAACTAGCTTTTATACGAATCTAACTTAAAGATCTTTTCTAGTACCTCTTTGGCTTCATGCACACTAGATATATATCCCATTTGTCTATTAGGTCTTGTTTTATTGCCTTTTTGCCCTTTTCTAACGAAATCTTGATAGTATACAATTAAATCAATATCATCAGATTCACTCATTGTTAAAACATCTTCCATCTTCAAGATAAACATATCTTCTCTTGTTGTTTTTAACCATGGTTCAAACTTGTAACCACAAGTCTTACCTCTCATTTTTATTTCTTCAATGCAGACAGGATTGGATACAATCAACATTGTTCTATCCTCTTCTTCACTAGCTGCTACCTTGGCAAATATTTCTTCACCACTATGTTTTAATTTGATGGTACAGTAGAAATCATCTTCTATCATACTTACCTCCTGTCTAGTCTTTTATGTTAACTGATGTAATCTCATAATTGAATTGTTCTTGAACATAAATTTTCACTCTTTCAATGAAGTGATTTAGTGTGTAATTCTTTCTTGATCTAGTTGATAGATCATCAGCAATATCATAAAGTTTTGCTTTCACTTTACTTTTGCCTTTTCTTAGGACTCTACCAATACTCTGAAGATTACGAATACGAGATTTTGATGGAGAGGCAAAGATTACATTATGTAAATTTTTAATATTTATACCTGTACTGAAAGTGCCATAAGAAGCGACAATAATAGCATCATTTTCTTGCTCAGTTATGCTTCTAACTTGCTCTCTATCTTCAGCATCTACACCACCATGGACAAAAAATATTTTTCTTTTGTCACTAGCATTTTTATTTATCTTATCAAAAATTACAGCACCATGTGCTTCTACTCTAGAGTAAAGTATTAATGTATTACCTTTCAAGTCAAGTGCTAGATTTGTAATAAGATTATTTCTTTTTTCATGACCTATTAAGAATTGTATTTCATCTTCATAGGTATCAAATTTTTGTGGTTTATATTTTAATACTAAACATTGTATATCAAGTGTAGCAAGATGTCCTTCATCAATTAATTTTTTAGTTTGTGTGACTTTGTATGATGGACCAAAGAGACCCTCTAACACCCACTTATGGGTCTGTGTGCCATCCAAAGTTCCTGTAAATCCATATCTATATTTTGCATGATGTAATTTGTCCATTATACCTATAAGTGACTTACTCTTAAAAAGATGCGCCTCATCACCAATGACTACATCATACTCCTCAAAGAATTTTCTATCCAATTGATACACTGATTGCCAGGTTGTGATTGTAACCTCATTAGTATTGACTCTTTCTCTACCAGCATAGATCCTATGACAATGGTTTTCTGCATCCCAACCATAATCTTGAAAGTCTTTGAACATTTGTTCAACAAGAGATGTTGTTGGAACAACCAGTAAAATTTTTTTATTTAAACCAACAAAATATCTAACAATAGAATATATCATCAGAGATTTGCCTGAAGCAGTTGGTGATATAAGTAACTTTCTATTATATCTCAGTGCATCATATACAGCATCAATCTGGTAGTCTCTAGGTTTGAAACTGGTGATTGATTTCATGTAATCTTTCACACCATTGTGAGATACAAAATCATTTACTTCAAATGGTAGTCCATAAAATTTATTATCTTCAAATTCATAAGAATATCCTGATGTTTCACAGAATGCTACAATTTTATCCAAAAGTCCAACATAGATTCTTTTGGTCTTCATATTAAAAAGATGCACAAATCCATCCCAGTATCTTGATCTATACTGGGGCATGAATTTTTTATTAGGAACCTCAAAAGTGAATCTATCTCTCAGCTCATATTCAATATGAGGTTCAGTTTGTACTTGCAGATATACTTCGTTTATCTTTTGTATTTTCAAATCTGCCATTATGTAGGAATTGACCTACAATTATTTATTCTCTATCAATATGAATATGTTCATACTTATACTCAAGAACTCCCCTATAAAGTTCATCTCTTAAAAGAAAAAGTCTTTCCTGCTCTTCGGGATTACCTCCTGCCCAATATTGTATTTTTGTCTTAACAGAATCATATAAAAGAAACATGTCAGCAGGTGTGAGTGTAACTGTAAAACTTGGTTCTTCTAAGTTGTCTTCCATAGATTGATTTTTATAAGTGTACTTTTATGATAAGTCATCCCAATCCTGATGTAAATCTCATAAATTCTATTGCATTTTTAATTTGGTATGTTCTATTAGTTATCTGTTTAAGAATTTCTTCAATATATTTTATCATTGTATCATAATATTCTATTTTCAATGATACAGTTGAAAGTCTTTCATCAGCATCAAGATACTTCTGCATTGTATCTTTATCTCTGATCTTTTTGGGAAAAGGGTTGATTACATAAACTTCTGGATCTGCTTTTCCAGAGTAATATTCATACCTTTCGTGTCTAATATTTTTTCTTTGTTGTTCTGCTTTTTTTCTGAGTAGCAGAATAGTGTTGAACATCTCAAAGTACTTTGCATGAAGGACTGGTATGTTCAGAGATTCAGTATGTAGATTATCAGGGTCAATATTGGAATCCTTTTTCCACATTTCTTGGATTCCCTCCAAGTCAATCATTCTATAGTTTCAATATTGTATATATTATACTTGAAACTTACCTGCGCTGTAAAGTAGTCAAGATCAGTCTGAGTTGCATCAAACTGAAGAGATGATAAAGAATATGGAAATAATCCCTCAAATTTAACATGAAACTTGGGAATGTTCAAATTATTCATCACTGTAAGTGTGCCATCAGAAAATAAATCTATTTCTTGATTTTTCTCTCTGTTAACACCAGTGGTAGGATCCTTCTCTTCTTGAAAATCATAGATTTGTTCTAGTGTTTCAGGAAAACCAATTCCTCTGATCCAATTCTGTATTTCAATATAATTTTCTAAATTTTCATCTACAAGAAAATTAAGAGTAAGATCTTCAAAATCAATAATCTCACCTGGTCTGGGGATCATCTTTAAGTATGATGACTGATTTGCTACACCAAGTGTGATACCTGGAATATTGATCATATTACCAAAATAACTCACCTTTGGTGATCTTGTGACACTGAATTGAAAACCAGTTGGTGCAAGAAAGTTTCTATCCTTTATCTGATTTAGAAATGCTTTCTTCAGTGTGCCACTACTTGGCTCTTGCCTTGGTCTAGTAGTGCCAGGATTACTACTTGTCATATCCTTTTTGACTATTTATTTGAACGCATAAAAAAGACCCCCATCTGGGGGTCTGTGTGTGTGGGATATACCCTGTATCACATGAGGTTCTTAACAGCAACTCTTCTGTAGTAGCGGTTGCTATTGACTTGCAGTCTACCCAGACCTTGGGTGGTTCCTTCAGCAAATGGGTTGGCAACCAGACCATATCTGGTCTTGAAGCCAATCTTGGGCTGGAAGGTATCTTCTCCAACTGCACGTACCATCTGCAGAGGTACATATGGGCAATAGAAGAGACCTGCATCATAAGGTGATGTGCCTTTGTAACCAACAACATAATACTGGTTGCCAGAGGCAGAGGCAGCATTTGCTGAAGTCAGGTTAGCAGCATATGGGTCAATGTAAACTCTGAACTTACCATTGATGGTGCCAGCAAATGTGTTGCCAGTGTCATCAACATTCAGGTTGGAGTTCAGGGCAGGGGTGTAATCCAGGATACCAGCCATGGTCAGTGCTGAAGCAACGTCAGCAGAGCACATAACCATGTTACCCTTTCCTCTTCTTGTTCTTTGAGCGATTGCATTAGCATCTCTCTCAATTTGGAACAGAAGACCCTTGAACTTCTCTACAGACCATCTACCATTGGAGTCAATGTCCAGGTCAAACATGCCAGCAGTGGCAGTGTTAGAAACAGCACCTTGCTCAGCAACCTTGTAGATTGTTCTGATGACTTCTCTGTTGATCTCAGCAAGGATCTCAGTAGAGAGGATGTTAGCAAGTTCTGCTTCAGCATTCAGACCATGGATGGCTCTGAGGTCCTGAGCAAGCTCCAGTGAGTACTCAGCCTTCAGGGCTCTTGACTTGGCAGTTACAGTGACTTTCTCAATTGAGAATGCCATCTGGTTGAAGGCACCATCAGCATCTACTGTGCCAAGGGCTTCTGCCTCACCAGTGGTCATGCCAGTGCCTGTGTTATAAGCCTGGTTATCACCAGCACCACCAACAGGGTTCAGTACAGATGGATTAGTTCCACCTTGTGAAGTTGTACCCATACCAACAGCCTGCTGTGCAGCAGAGTTGGCAGCAGTAAGACCCAGTCCAACATTCTGCCCAGAGAATGCTGTATCTACTTCATCAAAGAAGGTTTCTGAGCCAGATTGAGAATCCTTTCTGGATCTCATTGCAAAAATCAGTCCAGTAGGACCATTCATTGGTTGAACACCAGCCAGGTCATATGCAACCAGGTTAGGCATTGCACGTCTGATCAGGGAGATCAGAACAGGGTCAAAACCTGCTACTGGACCAGCAGCAGTGGCACCACCAGTGAATCCACCTGTGCCTGCACTATTAGCAGCAGATGAAGCAGGAGGTCCTTCCATCAGGTTCATACCTGATCCAAATGCTTGCTCTTCTTTTAAAAATTTTTCTTGGTTCTCTAACAGGACAGCGGTTACTGCTCTTCTATGTGAATCTTTGATTGGATCAAGACCTTCATAGTCGAGAAGTGGACTCCACTTTTCCTGCAGATGTTCTGATTGGAACATTTGCGTTTACCTTAATTTGTTTACGTTTGAATTAATGTTAAATTCAGTTACCTTTGAAGGCACCCAGAGTTCTGAGATAGGCATCCATGCTTCTAGTAGTAGGAGAAGGAGTGCTATCTACACCCTCAGAGAGGGTCTCAGGTGTTGCCTTAGATGTGGTTGTTCTGGAGAAGTATGACTCCTTCAGGGTTTCCAGCTTTTCACGATATTCTTGCTCACTTTCAAACTCAACACTTTCAGCAAGTGAAGCGAGCTTCTCTTTCTGAGTGTCTGCAAGACCATCAGAAACTTGATCTAAGATTCCTTGAGCAGAAGACTCAGCAAGTCTCTTGTTCAGGGTAATATTCTTATTGATCTGCTCATTGAGCTTGGTTTCCATTTCATCAAGTTTGTCTACCATATTCTCGAGGACATCATACTTATCTTCAGGGATTGTTACATAATGTTCTTCAAAAAGACCCTTCATTCCTGAAAGGAATGATTCAGTCATCTCAGTTTTAAGTCCTTGCTCTACAGCAAGTTCATTTTCTACCATCCATTCTTGAGCAACATACTCAAGATAGGAATCTACTCTCTCTTGGAGTGAACCTTTCAGTTCCTCAGTTGCTTCAGTAATTCTGGCAGCATACTGAGCCTCAAGAGACTCTTGGATTTCTTTGACTTTTGCTCCAAGAGCAGCTTCAAAGATTGTTCTTGCTTTCTCTTTGAATTCCTCAGAGAGTTCTTCACCACCAAAGAGGGCATCTACATCCTCTTCAATATCATACTCTTCAACTGTCTCCTCAGATTCTTCTACAACTTCATCAGTGATCTCTTGATCTTCTTCAATAGTTGCTTCAGTATCTACTTCCCCGTCTTCCTTCATACCTTTAGGCATAGGATCAGCAGGCTTAGCACCTTTGGTAACTACATCCTTGACAGTGGCAAGCTTAGGCTCTTTGAGCTTAGCAGAGTCATCATCAGGTTTGTAGTTATAAGGTGTTGGTCCTCCAAGGTCCTCTACAGAACCCAGTTGTGTTCCTGGATCAGCCATAGTGGGCATAGGATCAGCAGGTTTCGCATTGGCATTCACAGCAGTCTTGGATTGCTTTGTGCTTGCCTCCATTTCTTGTAAATCTCCACGAGACATTTGAACTCTCCGATTACCTTATTTAATCTATATTTATTTAGTAATTTAACAACCTCAAAGGTTATTCAGGAACTTATTGAAGAGATCCAACTTCTTCTCATCAAGTTGTTGTTGAGTGACAAGTGTGTTAATCTCTTTGTATGTTTTTGCAGCATACTTCTCACGAAGCACACCACCATCCCATACCCAATCCTTTCCTTCCATGATTCCTTCAACAAATGCATCAGGTGCTGAAGGATCAGCAACAATATCAGCTGCTGTTGCCAGCATGAAATCATCACCTACAACATTGACTCCCTCTCTTGTAGGTTTCAGAGAACCAATGCCTCTGGATGAAACACCCAGTTTGACACCTTCATCAATAAGATTTTGTGCAATCTTACCCATAGGGGTGCCAAGAATTTTTGCTTTACCAATAAAATTGCTTCCATTTTCTCTCAATGAAACAATCTTATGTGATACTCTGTCAAGATTTACAGTTGGTCCATCTGGATGTCCCAGTTCACCAAGTGCTCTTCCTGAGTTTACGTGGTTTTCAGTGTATCTTTGGACCTCCTTTCTCAGAGTCTCCATTGGATACATTCTGCCATTACGATTTTTGATATCTCCTTGTAAGAAGACACCTTCAATATACATTGATTTCTTGCCATTTCTTTCTTCTACAAGAAAATCAACTGATTCTATTTCTTCTCTGATTAGTTTCATAGTACCTCAGGAAACTTGAACTTGTTGGACATATGCTGTGCCTAAACCTGACACATTGAATTTAAGTGATCCTCTTAATTCTGCATGTAAACTTGAATCAAAAGTATCAGTCACAGATGCTGAATTATGATCAATGGTGATTCTTTCACTGAAATAACCTGATGGCCCAGAAGAACTATCAATTGCAGTGACAAGTTTATGTGTGAAATTAAAGTCAGTTTGACCAGGTGCAGTCAATGTTACTGCATCACCAACACCAAATGGTGACCCTGTGCCCTCAGGGAAATCAATAATTGTTGCTGTACCAGTAGTTACACCAACAACTCTTTGTGAGGATGGACGTCCAATGGATATCTCTTCTGCCCCTGTTGTCCCAACATAAAAATTTAAATCAGTAGCTGTTGGATTTGCTCCAAAAGCAATATGAACTCCATCAATTTTAGCAACTACTCTAATGGTGTCACTTTGATGTGGGATTGGTGATGACGTTCTACTAACGCCAGGACCATTTAGTATAGTATTAACTCCAACTGGATTAAGGGCGCTCATTATTCCTGATTGACATTGTCTATATTACTTATTTAGTAATTATTCCTCTTCTTCTACCTCTGATTCAGTTTCAACTTCCTCTTCATCATACTCTTCCTCTGAATCACCAAACAGTGATGTTGCTACATCTGGTCTAGATGCCTCAATTCTTTCTGCTGATTTAGCAAAAAGCATGTCTTTGATAGCGTCACTAATTTCTGATGGTGATTCATCTTTGACTAGTAAATCAATTAATTCTTCCATGTTCTAAAAAGTGTTTACTTGGTTACTAAAATGTATTTATATCTCACCACCAGATGGTGTTTCAATTTCATCTCCAGATGCCTCTGGTGATTTAGGTGATGAAGGCATGTTAGGTGGTTGATCAATAGCACCAGTTGCAGTATCTAACGGTTGACCAGTGGCAGGATCAACTGGTGCAAAAGGATCTGGTATTATTCCTGCTTTGATTTCTGCATCAATAATTTTATCTTGCTCCAGAATTTCAGTGTCAGTTTGACGAAGGATCTTCCTTCTTACATAGTCCTTAGAATAATACTTACCAATATATGGTTCAGCAGTAACAGCAAGATTCAATCTTTCAGTCAGCAGTTCTGCATCCTTAAGTTCTGCAAAATGATTATCATACAAGAAATCATACTGAATATGATCTGACATCTTATTCCAATCTTCTGGTGTAATGATATTCTTTAGAACTAATTGTGTCTTAAGGATATCATTGAAGAGATGTGAGAATCTTTTTCTTAGTCTACCAACAAACTTGCTGAATTTAATTTCATCTCTTAAGATCTCAGATGATCTACCAAGACTAAATCCACCTTCTCCCTGTAGTCTTGTTTCAGGAACATTCAGTGATCTATAAAGTTTCTTTTGGAAGTAATTGATATCAGTGATTTCACCAAGATTTTGACCTCCAGGTAGAGTTGTGATCTCAGTTCCTCTGCCACCTTCTCTTCTTGGAAGCCAGAAGTCTTCCATCATGGACATAAATTTTTTGTCATCTCTGACTTCACCAGTGTTTGCATCATAGACAAGTTTATTTCTATAACGCATCATCACATCACGCAGATATTGTTCTGCTTTTACTTTTGGAAGATTGCCAACATCAATATAGAAGATTCTTCTTTCAGGTGCTCTTGATAGTCTGTAGATTACCAATGAGTCCTCAATCATCATCAATTGATTCAGTGGTTTGATGGATTTGTGCAACCAAGATAATGTTGCACCTTTATTTCTATCAACTAATCCTGAGGTGCAATAGGTGACTGAATCACGTGTCATCTTCACACCTTTTGATCCACCACCACCATATGAATTACCTGCTCCTCCAGTATTGCTTTGTGGAGTATAGATGAAAAATTCATCTATTTCAGGGAACTTATAAGTTTCTGGATCTGTCTCAGCACCAGGTCTCTGAACAACTTGTAGTTTATCTTTATTCTTTCTTATCTTTCTGACATACTTCATCTTTGATGAATCAATATATCTTAATTCTTGGATTCCCTCTTCTGGTTTTTTGAGGTCAATTACTTTATTGTAGAATAGTCTTCCATCAATATACCAATTTCTGAATATCTCATGAGCTTTCTTATCAAAATCAAGTAATTCACAAACATACTTGAATTCCTCTCTAATCTTCTTTTTTATACCATCACTTGCATTAAGATTGGAGAGTTCAATTGTTACAGGACTATCATCTGTATCTGATACAATTGCTTCATTAACAATATCTTCAATAGCACTATCACATTCTGGATAAAGTGCCATTGACCTGTATCTTCTGATAAGATCTGATTCTGTTTTATATACCCCCTCAATGTCCACATACGAACCATAAAACCCAGTGCTTACGTAATGCTCAGAACCATCCTGATTATTAGGTGGAACTGGCGATACAACACTGGGTGGTGTCTTCTCTGAATCATCAATAGAGAATCCAAATAATCTTGCCATTATTACAATACTAGGAGTCTGTGCTCCTAGTATTTATCACTTCATTAATTATTAGTTATTAGAATTCAGTATCAACACCTGCTAATGAACCTGTAGCAGGTACAGAACCTTTATTGCTAATAAGTCCAGAAGAAGAATGCTCTGTAAGACCATCTGCTTTGTAACCAACAACATAGTATTGGAAAGCAAATGTTACAGTAAATTCTTCAATTGTGTCAGTAGAATCATAGCTGAGATCAATAGATGAAATCTCAGTTGGGAACATATCAATAAATGTATATGACTTTAAAGCAACGCTTCTGTCACCTTTTCCTTTTCTGTTATCAGTATTCTCAAGTGCATTGCCTCTACCAAGTTGTTTAACTTGGGCATTTGCCATATAAGATGAGGGGTTAGAGATACCAGTTCCATCATCTAACTTGCTGATACCATTAGCCCACTTTTCAAAGGCATTTCTCAGTCTGAAGTCCTCATCATTAAGGACAGTTACAGTCCATGGCTCAAATGTTCTATCTCCAGCAACCTTTAAGATTCTACCTCTAAAGGGAACAGGTATTTCAGCAACATTGGATGAAGGCAACTGCGCTGCCTTGCACATAAACTGAAAGTCCTCAGTTTCTGGTTTGCCCCATGGTGATTCACTATACTGATCCAAAATCCCTTGAGGGAAGTTTGGCATCTGCACTTCAAATAGATTGGGGCGTGCGCCCCCTCCAGCTAGTTTGGTCTTAAATTCAGTGATTGTCTTTGTCTTTGCCATTTTAAATGTCCTCCTTTGTTGTGTTTAGTTTAAATCAAACAGACTCACTAAAAGTGATTCCTGATCTTGTGGCAACAAAGGTCAGGTTGATGTAGTTAATTGACCTAGTAGGTTGAATGAAGATGTCAGCTCTAAACTCATTGTTATCAATAACAGAAGGGGTGTTATTGGAAGAGTCACAAACAACTTTGAAGTTTTCAATTCCTCTATTTGCCTGAATATCTCTCAGGAATGGAGTTACAATATTGACAAAGTTGTCTCTTGTGTCACTATCATTAATTTCAAAGAGTTGAGATTGAGCTGCACTCTCAAGTGCAGTTTCAACTGAAATGAAGAGTCTTCTAACATTGATTCTGTCAAAGGCAGAAGCATATGAAAGACCAGTCTTATCTCCAAAGAGGATAGGACCAGAACCTTGACTTACAATTGGGTTGATTCTTGCAGAATAGAGTGTATCTCTTTGATCCTTGCTAGGATTGTATGCAAGTTTAACAGCATTATTCAGAGCACCTCTTTGTGCTCCAGCAGGTGAGAACCAAGGGAATGAATTGATTCCTGTTCTAACCATGATACCTGCTACATCACCATTACATGGCAGATATCTGAACTCATCATTAAATCTATCATAAACATACTTGTATCCAGAATCAAATACAGCAAATGATGAGGAAGTAAGAGCAGAGAAGAATCTTACAACATTAGTAGTTTGTGTTGTGCTGCTTGTGACATTAACAACATTTGCTCTATGTGGTGAGATTACAGCAAGACAATCCTTTCTTGAATTAGCAAGAGAAATTAAGAGATTTGCCTTTGCTTGTGACTCAAGTTCAGTGCTGCAACTAGGACCCATCAAGAGGAAATCAACTTGCTCTTCATCCTTATTGCTGTATAATTCATACGCTGTCTTGAGGTTTCCAAGAGTAGCAGTCATCCCACCATTGGCAGAATAATCAACACCACCAGCTAATGAATATGTGACAGCACCAAGTCCAGAGAAGACTTTTGATTCAGCATTTTGTCCCCACAGACCAGATGAAGATGTATTTGCTGTAAAGTTAGCAGAGAAGCCAGATGCTGTAGGAACTGTGCCATGTGTTGTATCAGCATCAACTGAAGGATTATCTCCAACAAAGATATATGATGAATTGTTAGAAATATACTTCTTGTAGTATGATCTTACTGGATTTGCAGCATCAAATGTGGCATCTGCTGCTTTTGATATTCCATTATACTTCTCAAGGATGTTACCTTCAGCACCAGTAATTCCGCCATTGTCATCAACAACAGCAATATTCATAGTGTCAAATCTACCACCTCTTGTAGCAGCAAAATTACTTGTTCTTGGTCTTGGAGAAATACTCTTCCAAAGAACTGTAGAATTTGTTAATCCCAGAGTTTGTTGATCGTACCAATCAACTTGAGCAGTCACAGCTGTTGTAGCAGAAGCAACTGGTGAAGCATCTGTTCCAGTATTGACAATACTGATTGTTCCTGATGATGGGAATGATACACCAAGATTGTTTGGTTCATAATCTACATTGGTAACAGTTGTTCCAGTTCCTGATTGCTCTACTCTAGAGACAACTTTAACATCAATTGTGCTGCTTCCATCTGAAATTGTGTTAATTCCAGTGATGATACCTTTAAGATATCCTGAGAATGTAGAGGTTGTTCCACTTCCAGGAATAGTTGTATCAATTGCCATGGTAACACCAAAACCAATAGTGACACCAGCACCAGCAGGGTTTGCAGTGTTGATTGTCAACCTCTGATCAGCTTGAGCATCAATCTGACAAACCTTGATTCCATTACCCCATGTACCAGGATTTCTGGCAGCATAATAGTACTCAGTTGACTCTGAGTATGATGCTTCATACTCATCAAAATTCTTAATCTTCAGAGAAGAAGAAGATGCTTCATCAGTGCCAGCATTGGCATTGTTTAGTGTTGTTCCATCTACTCTTGTGACAGAAAGAACACCACCATATGACAGGAATTCTGATCCAGTCATCCAATACTCATACTGTCTATCAGTAGAGATTGGTTTTCCAAAAGTATCAATATACTGCTGTTGGCTTGTAATTCTGATTGGTTCTTCTACAGGACCTAATCTAAATGGTCCAGCAAGAGCACCAGTAGTATCGACAACGTTTTCAACTCTTCCTACAGTTAGGTCAATCTCTCTGACTAGTACGCCAGGAGACAATTGAGGAGTTGCCATATTCTTCTCCTTAGTTCTCAAATTTTACTAAAATTATTTAGAATTTATGGCACTTTGAGTGGGGAAACATGGAGTGAACTACCAATCTGGGTAGTAAATATCAACAATTTTGTCTTTTTTCTTAGATTCAAGTATTCTTTTCACAGTACATATTTTACATTCATAAGAGTATGAAGATGGCACAGCACCTCTATTTTTTCTTGTCCTGTAAAATTCATCTACTAAATTCTTTATTTCTCCACATGTTCTACACTTTCTATCATTAAGAAGTAAATGACCTAATTTCAGCTGACCATCAATATCCATCATCTATAATCCCACATGTGTGACATATCACCATACTCATCGGTGTACCATCTGTCACCCTCTTTATCTACAAAACTTGCAGTATCAAGTCCATCATTTATAAATCCAAATGGTGCCATGTCCTGTTCTATTTGATTTTTCTGTTCTTCATACAATCTTTTTCTAACATCTTGGTCTGTCAATTCTTTGAAGTAGTCTTGTGCTACTAACCATGCATAGATGACTAAACACATTGCTAGATCGTCATTACAACCCTCTTCAGCCTCAAATGAATTATGTTTTGATACAAATGTTGTCAACTCAGATATGATTTCATAATCATTGAAAATTAGTTTTTCCTCTTCAATTAGTGTCTTTAAATTCAGAGACCCAACTTTTTTAACAGTTTTAGACATCTTGACACCAAGTTGTGTCTTGCTACCAGAGAATCCTTGTCCTACAATCTGACCTGCTCTACCTCTCATGGAACACATGAGTAGATTTTGATATTCAAGATCATACTGTAGAATACTTGCCACTTGGTCACCAATATCATTTACCTCACATAAAATAAAAGCCTCATTATATTGTTTAGCAATCTGATAAATGATATTTGGGAACAACATTGGTTTAATGTCATTATTTCTGTATTTTGCTACAACTTTGTGGGGAAACTGAGTAATATCAACAACTATAAATGCTGAGTAATCCTCTCCCACACCTCTTGCCACATCAACTGTGATGGCATAATCACAACCTTCTTTTGCTTGTTCATATACATCAAGACCCGCATTTGATTGCTGAGGATTTTCATAGACAAGAGTCTTGAGTTTGCTTGGAGCAACAAGAGTATCAATAGATCCTAGGAATTCACACTCAAACTCAATCTTAAACTGTGCTTCTGAGGTATTGGCAATAGTTTGTTTCTTCCATTTCTCATCCCTCCCTGGAACCTCTGACCAGTGAACATCAGTAGGAATATATTCATTGGTGTGATTTTCAGCATCATGCCACATTCTGTAGAAGTGGTTCATGCCATGAGGTGTTGAGACTATGATTACTTTTGTGTTTTTACCAGAAGTAATAGTAGGATAAACAGATGCAAAGAAGGAGTCAGCGATGTGATTAGGGACAAAGGCGAACTCATCGAGGAATAGGATATTGAACGACATGCCTCTGACAGCACTTGCAGATGTAGAAGCTGCCAATATCTTACTGCCATTCTCTAACTCCAGAGATCCTTTATTCCATGATATGATACCCTGCTGCATCCACTTTGGTAAGTTTTCGTATGCAGTTTGTAATCTTCCTAGAAGTTCTCTAGCAGTTGCTGCTTTGTTAGCGAGTATGCCAATGTTAACAGAGTCATTGAAGACAGCATAATGAAGCAGATAAGACACAACTGTAGTACTTTTGCCAGTTTGTCTGGGCATTTTACAGATGTTAAATCTATTTTCATGGAAATTATTAATCAGTTTTTCTTGAAAATCATATGGTCTAAAAGGTACAAGACCTTCATCCAGACTTACAATTTTCACATAATTTTGTGAAAAATAGACTGGATCATTTTTACATTTTACATATTCTAGTATCTGCTCTTGAGAAAATTCAATAGCAGTATTAGCTTTCTTTAGATTAGGATTACCAAGATATACATTATCAGACATAGACCAATCAGCAATTCCACTTTCTTAATGACTTATTGATTCTGCTATCTGGATCTCTTGCAGTCTTAGCAGATGTTAATCTCTTTTTCATACCTTTCATTCTAGCACAGAATGACTTTCTTCTATTTGCAGCTTTGGAACCTTTCTTTAATTTAGATGGTTTTGTAGTGACTGCTGTTTGAAGTTTTGAACCAGGATTTGCTCTTCTGTAAGAATCCACACCTTTCTGATTTAAACCACCTGAGGGGTCTTTACCTGCTTTTCTTTGCCATGCAGGTGTTCCCTCTTCAAGCTTTCCCAGGCTGTCTTCCTCCATATCTTCATCCATTCCAGCATGAAGATATGAATCACCTGGTTGGTATGGTGTAAGATTGAAACTCCTTAATGTAGCACCAGGATATAATTTACGAATTGCATCCTCAACTTCAGATCTCTTTGGTTTTCTTATCTCAGGGAAGAACAATTTGAGCATATACATCTTTGCTCTCCACGAGAAGATCACAGCATAGACATTTCCTGTTTGTGCAGGTATTCTTACTGACTCTTTAATATTTCCTTCCAAACACTGGCATGGATCACATCCACAGACTGGACATGTTTCTTCACTGACTACTTCTTCCTCCATAGAACCGCGAGTTCTTTCAGCCTTATCATGATCAAAGTTCTTGTCCTTCATAGGATCATAAGTCTTTGACTTACCACCAGAATGCTTTTTGGTCATTCTAGCAGCATATTCCTTAGGAGACTCACCTGGTTTTCTTTCTTCACTAACTTCAACTTCTTCACTGACAGATTTCCATCCACCACCTCTCTTCTTGTACCACTTTGCAGCCCAACCATTGGCATAAGCAGATGGATACACATCAAACTTGGATCTTGCCAGTGCCTTTGCTCTTGACCACAGTGATGGGTTTGTGGGTTTATTCTTTTCCTCTAGATATTGCAGTTCTCTCTCACCATCAATCTGCTCAAGAATTTTTCTTGAGATGGGTGAAAGATGATCATAGTTTGTTGATTCAGATCTATCTCCTGAAGGATGCTTCTTATAGTCATCTTTTTTAGCAAATGTTTTAACCATGGTGGGTTTAGCTCCTCCAGACTTTGATTGTTGTCCTGAATCCTGTTCTCTTTTTCTTCTGACTGCTGCAGCAATTTTTGCTTTTCCCTTGGAACCTTGTGCTTTAAGACTTGCTAATCTTTGAGATGAGAAGCACTTGGGGGTTTTTGTTTCACCTTTTTCATTTGCACATGGAGACCCATCTGATTGAACCCAACCAGGTTTTCCATCTTTTGATTTAGATTTCCCAAACCAATCTCTTAGATCTTCATCAATGTGAGATTCATTCATTTTCTTAGTTTTCTCCTTCATTGAGTTGATAAACTTTCTGTAAACTGCTGCCTCTGAAGTTTTACCCATCTCTCTTGCTCTTTGTTCCATGGCAACAGCTGCCTGAATTTTATGAGCATGAGATCTTGATGAATTACGTATTTTACTTACAGATGCTTTTGCAGTAGCAACATCTTTAAATCCAAGACCATGAATGGTGCCTTTTGGATTCTCATCAGTGTAGAGATCAGAGTGTTTTTTAGAATTTGCAGGTTGTCCTGGTTTTCTGGGAATGCGAGGATTGGATGCCTCACTCATTCCACCACCATTACCTCCTCCATTTCCATTTCCACCACCATTGCCATTTGAGTGACCATTTCCATTACCATTTTTACCATTACCATTTTTCTTACCATTCTCACTGTTTTCATTATCATCTTTAGCAAGATATCCACCACGTCCAATGTGATATCCCATTGGCATTTTTTTACACTTTTTATCAGTGTAACAATAATAGTAACCTGGTTTACACTTCATTTTGATCTCTTTTTCCTACCAGCACAATGTGCTTTTTGAGAAAATCCCTTAGGATTAGAGCAGTCAATACTCTTTTTATATTTATTACTCCACTCTTCTTTAAACTCTGTAAAATACTTTTTTACTGTATCATGGGATGTTTGCTCCATCTTATTGACAAATTCTTTTGATGCTGCAACCATGGAGTCAATTGATGGGCCATCACCCATATTATTACCAAGAGTAACTTTCATTACAGGATATATGTTTGAAAATCTATATCTATTTTCACCAGTCTCTGCAGCTGTCTGATAATCTTGTGATAGAAGATCTTCATCACCCCTAAACAATTTTTTATCAAAACCAGCAACAGGTCCTGATGGATTTGAGTCATTAGTAAATCCATCAGTGCCAACACTATTCGTAGCTGATGATGTTGCTGTTTCTGATATAAACTGGTTAAAAGAGCGCATATCAGAAGACTCCCATTCCCAGTCCCAGTGTGACACCTGGCAGGCTTGTCCATGTAGTTCCATTATAGAACTCCATTTTCTTTGTAGTAGTATTATAAATCATGGCACCCTCATTAAAAGATGCAGCATCTCTTGCTGTTGTTGTATACTGAGGCATATAAAGTGCTGTACTGACAGTGGCAACACCAACTGTCGCACCACCTGAAATCACAACATCTTTAAATCCAGATGTGCCAAGAGTGCTAATACCAGCAACAGTGATGCCTGAGAGATTTGCACCAGAACCACTATATGATGATGCTGTGACTACACCAGTCACATTAACTCCACCAGTGGCAGTTACATTAACAAATGCACCTGATGTGAATGAGGGAGTATCAGACAGAGTGATTGTGGCAGTGGCACCAAGAGCAACTGCAGTAGCTGTAATATTGCTGCTTACAAAATTAAGTTGAGAAATACTATTTGCAGTGCCAATTACACTACCTTCTTCTCTGACAGTAATACCATCAATAGATCCAGCACCAGCAGAATCTACAGATCCCCATGACCATCCACCAGATCCATCCGCAATAGGAACAAAATTTGCTGATCCAAAATCAGTGGCATCAGGTGAAAGTCCATCAACATCTAATCTATAGAATGTAGATACACCAGTGTTCTGATGAATACCACTAGATGTGATTGTGACTGATGTGCCAACCAGAGTTGCTGCAGAACCTGTGGTGTCTTGATTAAGAGTTGGTATTCTTGCAGCGTCAAATGTTCCAGATGTAATTTTACTAGCAGGAAGAACACCCACTCTTGCTGCAGCAAGAGTTCCACTAGCAATATTTGATGCATTAAGTGCTGTAAGATTAGCACCAGATGCTGCAGGTAGAGTAGCAGGGAATCTGGCATCAGGAACTGTACCAGATCCAAGATTTGATGCATTCAAACTGGTAATATTTGAACCATTAATCGCAGCAGCAGTTCCTGTCAAGTTAGCAGCAGGAATACTTGTCAGGTTTGCTGCTGATGCTGAAGGCAAGGTGGCAGGGAATCTAGCATCAGGGATAGTTCCAGAACCAAGATTTGATGCATTAAGGCTAGTTAGATTAGCACCTGATACAGCAGCAATTGTACCAGTAATCTGACCACCAGGTATGCTAGTCAGTGAAGCACCAGATCCACTAAATGTAGTGGCAGTAACAACACCTGCAGCATTGATTTGTCTTACATCAAAACCAGCAGAGTGAAGATTATTGTCATTACCACCAACAAAAATACCAGAGCTATGATTTATTGTTATACCTGTTCCAACATTTATAATATTATTGCTACCATCAAACTTAAGTGATGATGTACCAACAGTCAGAATTCCTGTGATTGTAGAGTTGCCATTAACAACTAACTTTGTGGCAGTAACAGATGATGCAGCAGAAACATTAGTTACAGAAATACTTGGTGTTCCTGTCAGTCCTTCTGCAAGAGCTGCTGTTCCTGTTGTATCTTGATTAAGAGTTGGGATTCTTGCAGCATCAAATGTCCCAGTTGTAATTTTACTGGCAGGGAGACTACCTACTCTTGCTGCAGCAACAGTCCCACTAGCGATATTTGAACCATTTAAATTTGTTAATGACGCACCAGAACCACTAAAAGTTGTAGCTGTGACAACACCAGTGATATTAGCACCACCTAATCCAGTGATTTGGAAAGTAGTACTTACAAGATTGGAATTATTGTAGACTGCATTGCCCATGTATCCATGAGCAGAACACTGATAGTGTAATACTAATGGAGTATCATCAGATACAACAATTTCAGTGTATGCACCAGAACTACCAGCAGTGCCATTAGTTGTTACATTTGTAGTATATGAATTATTTCTTGCTGCATCAAGATAAAATCTTAATGGATGAGTGCTATTTGAAGAGTCTGATTGATTAAATCTGTATGTTCTTCCAGGGGTAAGTGTTAGAAATGGTGATACTACATCATTAAGAAGATATCCTAATCCACTCCCCTGCCCATTATACCTATGAGCACCAGTTTTTGATACTACTTTAACAATTATTTCCTCTACAGATCCAAATGGTGCTGTAAGTCTTGTAAAACCTGAAAGTTCTCCAGCAGAAGAAATACCAGTAACCTGAGCATTTCCACTATAGGCAATGGTCCCACCAGCATATGCTTCTTGCCATGGTGTAAGAAGTGTTACTGTGGTCGCTATTCCAACACCACTAGTGTCCCTTCTTACAAAAAGATGACCATCATAAGTGTTAAGAGCTACCTCGCCTAACTCTAATCCACTTAATGCTGGTCTTTTATCAGCGACAGCAGATCGCTTTAACTTAATATTTGGACTTGCCATTTGGTATCTACCTAAAGAATCTGATATATATCAGACATACTGTTTTATTTAGAACTGTCCAGCATCCTGAAGAATCACAGAAGATTTAGGTGGAGACTTTCTTTTTCTTGTTACAGGTTTTGTAGGAAGAGCAGAATTTTCTTGCTCATGAGTTTCTCTAATATGATTTTCTAATCTTTGAACCTCCTCTGCAAGTCCCTTATTAGCTGCAGAAAATTCTTCTATTTTTGCTTTCTGTGCCTCAATAATCTCACTGAATTGTTGTACTCTTGCTTCTGTAGCAATTACTTGATTGAACAAATCAAATGACTTTTTTTGATATGCTCCTAATAAAAACTTTGCATCATCTTCCATAAAAAAAGGGGGGTATATCCCCCCTATTTATTGAGTTATATTTACTTATCAGAATGCTCCACAATCAATCAGAATGTTCTCAAGAACTCTGTTTGAACCATCAACTGAGATTACATCTTCAGCAGTTCCTGTTGAGTCACTAATTACTAATCCACCAGCCTCAATAGTTGAGTAAGTAATACTTCCCAGAACTCCAGTTGTTTCTGTTGCCTCTGATGCAAATGCAATTCTAGCAGCAGAATCATCCCAGAACATTGCTGCCTTCTTAGCAGAACCATCATAGTAGTTCAGAAGAACACCAACATCTTTGTTAGTATCAGATCCAGGAGCAGATCCATCAACCATCTGCAGTTGAATCAGTGTATCTTCAACTGTCATTTGTGTGGTATTAACCTGAGTGGTTGTACCATTAACAGTTAGATTTCCACCAACAGTCAGATTCTGTGCCATTGAGACAGCACCTGTGCTGTCTGTAATTACAATTGAAGCAGTGCCATCATTTGCTCTGTAGTTAGTGGCATTCACTGTAGTAGCAGTTACTGCTGTGATGGCAGCACTTGCCATTGCTGTGATGGCAGTAGAACCATCACCATTAATATCACCATTTGCAGCAATGTCTCCACTAACAGTCAGAGAAGTTAAAGTTCCAAGTGATGTTACATTGCCTTGTGCAGCAGTTTGGAGTGTACCTGTCAGAAGTGTAGAAGACAGATTACCAGTGCCTGAATTATATGTTAATGCACTTGAGTCTGACTTCAGTGCTTGATCACCAGTTGCTGTTGTAGCAAATAGTGGGAAGCAAGTTGTGTCAGATGACTCATCAGCAACTGTTGCTGTTACAGCATTAACATTGGTCAGATTAGCACCACTTCCTGAATATGAAGAAGCAGTGATAACACCAACTGCATTTACACCACCAGAAACCTTAAGACCAGTGGCATCAATTGTTGATCCACTTCCAACCACAACACTTGTAGCAGTGGCAGCACCAAGAACAGGTGTGATAAGTGTTGGTGTGTCATTAAATACAGCAACACCAGTTCCTGTTTCATCAGTCATTGCTGCTCTTAAGTTAGCAGATGAAGGGGTTCCTAAGAATGTGGCAACATTGCCAGCAAGACCAGAAACACCAGATGAGATAGGAAGACCAGTACAATTGGTCAGTGTACCTGAGGCAGGAGTTCCAAGAACAGGAGTGACCAGAGTTGGTGATGTGGCAAATACAAGGGCACCTGATCCTGTCTCATCTGTTATTGCAGAGGCAAGATTAGCAGAAGAGGGAGTTTCAAGGAATACTGTTACACCAGTACCAGCATTGGTCAGTTTTCTTACTGAAACAGAGTCAGCAGCAACCCCTGTCAGACCTGAACCACTTCCTGAGAATGATATGGCAGTGATAACACCAACTGCTTTGACTCCACCTTGGACTTCAAGACCAGTGACATCCATGGTGGATGCAGCACCAACAGCAATGCTGGTTCCTGTGGCAGCACCAAGAACAGGACTTACAAGTGTTGGAGTATTGGCAAACACCAAAGCACCAGAACCAGTTTCATCATCAATAGCACCTCTAAGATTGGCAGAACTAGGTGTGCCTAAGAAGGTTCTAGCATCAGCATCAAGGTCACTCAGACCTGCCATAGGCAGACCTGTGCAATTTGTTAGTGTGCCTGAGGCAGGTGTGCCAAGAGCAGGTGATACTAAGGTTGGTGAATTAGCAAATACCAGAGCACCTGATCCTGTCTCATCAGTTACAGCAGAAGCAAGGTTGGCAGAACTTGGTGTTCCCAGGAATGTGGCAACATTGCCAGCAAGACCTGATACACCTGAAGAAATTGGAAGACCTGTGCAGTTTGTCAGTGTGCCTGCAGAAGGGGTGCCAATATTTGGTGTTGTTAATGATGGACTTGTTCCAAATACAAGAGCACCAGTTCCAGTTTCATCATCAATAGATGCTGCCAGATTAGCAGAACTTGGGGTTCCTAAGAATGTTACTACATCAGAATCAATGCCAGTTACGTTGCTAAGAGCAAGATTGCCACTGAAAGAAGTAGCAGTGATAACACCAACTGCCTTAACTCCGCCTTGTACTTCAAGACCAGTAACATCAAGGGTGGAAGCAGCACCTGCTTTGACTGATGCAGCAGTCAAAATACCAACAGCAGGATTAGGGCTGAGTGTTACCCCACCAGAGACATTAATACCTGTAGCATTTGATGTTACAGCAGAACCTACAACGGTTGTTGGTGTTGTTACTGATGTTGTGACAGTAACAGCATTTGGTAGGCCAATCTGAATTTGGTCAGATGATGATGTGGTCTCTACTTCAAGGTTTGTTCCAATGATTGACAGTGTATCGCCAAGTGAGAATGTCTGTGATCCACCAGAATCACCTTGAATATTGAATTGCGATGCAGAATCAGCAACCCAGGATAAATTACCAGAACCATCTGTCTGTAACTTTCTACCTGCAACAGGTGTTGCTGGAAAAGTATATGTTGTTACTCCAGTTAATGAATTGGGTGATTTCAGTTGGATAAAGTGATCACCATTATTGGTTCCTTCAAATAAATTTACTCCACCACCAACAGTGGCAGTTTCAAGAGTAAAGTTATTATTTCCACCAATAAACTTGTTTCCACCAGGAGCACCAACATAAAGTTGATAGCTATCAGTGGTAAACCCTGGTTCACCTATTGCCAGTGTTGGAAGAGCGGACTGTAAGCCTCTCTTTAACTTAAGGGTTGGTGCAGCCACGCTCGCCTCCTATTACCGTTTAAATATTATTTCGTAATATTATTTAGAAAAATTTCAAGTATCAAAATGTACCATGATCTACAATGTCATCATCAACACCATCACTTCTATCAACAATCTCAAATGGTGTTGTGAATGTGAAGTCACTACCATTGAATATGAGAACATTGTTGGTAGATGGTGTTCCAGTAACATCATCCAATGTGACCAGAGTTGTTCTACCAGCTCCAGTAAGATTACTCTGTGCAGTAGCAATGAACTTGCCTTGTGAGGCATTGTACATTATGATATCACCATCATTAAAATTTGTGGTGAGTAATCCTGCTAATGTGCTAAGTGCTCCAAGTTGAGTAATAATTCCTGATAAATTAGAACCATCACCCTCATAAGATGTAGCAGTAACAATACCAGAACTGATAGTAACAGCTGTTCCAACTTTGAGCACCTCAGAAGTTGTAATGCCAGATACTGCCAGTGATGTAAAGGTTGTTGCAGTACCAGGACCAGCAACACCTTTTATACCTGTATAATATGCACCACTAATATAGACACTCTTTCCAGTAAAATTAACTCCATTAGGCAGATTAGTGCCAATGAAGTTTAAAGTGCCTGAAGGATAATCAAAGAACCATTCATCATTGTTACCTGAACCTGCAGGGAATACCTGAGTTCCAGAACTTGCTGCATTTGCTGCATCACCAGAGGTGTGAATATAAACTTTAATAAGATAAGTAGCACCAACTTCTGGTGGAATCCAATCTATTAATCCAGTCTTCCAGGTTCTGTTTGTTGATGCTGTTCCATCATTTGTGGTTTCAACAGGAGCAGATGTAGGTCTTACATTGACTACACCACTAGTGCTACCTGGTATTGTTGTAGGTATTAAATTTGATTCTGCCCATACATTGGTGCCCTGTACAAATAATGCACTAGAGGTTGCCTCATTGACAGCAGATTTATTGGCATTGGTATCTGTCTTGGCTCTACCAAAACCAACCTTCTTGAATAGATAATCAATCTTCTGGTCATTTGATATGGCCACCTTATGCTGCCTCCCCTATGCTCAGTGCTGTTACTGATTGACCAGAGGTCAATGCTATCCTAACAAGAACAACATTACCAGTGGCACTACTCATATTCTGATCACCCAGAGTCATAGTGTATCCACCACTTAATGATGTGGAGGTTGCTATGACATCAGCACCTGTTGATGCACAACCATCACTTCCATTACCACCCACTCCACTACCTGGTGTACCAGCACCTGCATATTGTTGATCTGCTCTTAACCAACCATTTAATCCACTAGTACTATCTATATTAGTTCCAGGAGCAGCAATAAAGAGTCCTGCTATACCAGTTGATGTAATATTGATATCAAAGTTGGCAACAGTTTGTCTTCTAAAAGCAAAAGTGAAATACTGAGTACCAGTATCTCCACTCCTGTCTGGACCAACAGGAAGGAATCCTGATGAGTAATCAACAACATTATGTTCTAATTTTCCAAGTCTAATTGTTGCCTCTTTGGTGCCAGAGACTCCTGGATCAGCAGACTCAGTATATGGATTTGCTGTATAGAAGTTAGTAGAACCATTGAATGAAGGAGTATTAGTGGTTTCAGATTTAAAATCTGAAATTCTAACACCATCATCAGTAAATCCAGAACCTAGTGAATCTGAAACAGCGATTGCAATCTCACTTATACTACTCTGTGCTGCTGTGTGAACTTGCACCTTGGTGGCATTTGTTGCATAAGATCCTGTCCCTGCAGGATTCTTACCTCTTATTCTTATAGTTTGTACAGACCTCATGCTACTTGAAGTCAATGGGACTGCTAATGTTCCAAAAGTGTAAGCACCCCCCACTCCAGTGTTGGCTACAGGTACACCACCTGATAAGAATGTTGATGCACCATCTAAATTTGCATAGGTGTAGTCAATTGAGGAAATGACATTTCCTGATGTAGATTCTGAATTTGTGGCAGGATCAAGATCAACAGGTGCTGATGTATTTTGGAATGTCTGACCAGTAAAGTTTGTTACTGTAACACCTGTTAGAGATAAGGAGGGGCTTCCTGTATTGTAGTATGGGATTCCTGATATGAATCTTTTTGTTCCTCCAGAACTCTCAGACAAAGTTCCTGCTGTCAACGTAGGTGTAGTATTTAGGTTATCTTTAACAAAGGTAGTAAAACCACAACTACCAACTGTTGATAAATTTAAACCAAAATCATTTAATCCTGTAGATATTTCATTCAGTGGTTTAGAAATGTTGGCAGTGAATACTTGATAGAATCCAGTAGGGAATGTATTGGCAGAGATTCTGTCATGTGCATCACCCTCTGCTGAGACAATCAGATCATTGAATGTTCCAGTTTCACTAACAGCAGTGGTGAATGTTGTTGTCCCAATACCAACACCATTAATTTGTGCTGACAGATTTCCACTATGAGAACCATTGATATTGGATATACTATTAGTGACCACTGGCGTGGTAGTTGCAATTCTTCTCACTGATGTTCCAGTGGCAATACCAGAACCAGCCTGATTGCCTGTAAAGTTAGCACAAAGTGATGGACTGGTTCCTTGAGATCCAGTTGACACTGATAATGAAGATGCAGTGATTGCTGTTGGAGCTGTTGGTACAGCTTTCAATGTCATTGTAACTGAACTCTGTTTTCCATTCTGCACAATGGTTACAGGTGTTCCATTAGCAGTCAGTGTTACAACTTTACTACCTGTACTTCCTTGGAATGTATGTAAGATTGGTGAACTTGTTCCACCAGGAACACCATTATTAGCAATAGTGTCATTAGAACTACCATCACCATAACTGTAAACATAATCAGAGGCATTATGAGAAGTATTTGTAAAGATGCCAACTCTTCTATTTCTTCCAAATAAATCTGTTCCATCATAAAGATCTCTATTTGTATCACCAGTTCTATCACTAGCGATTGTTGCTATACCAGTAAATATTGATCTTACCTCAGGTTCTACTGTGATAACAATATTTGGTGAAATAAATGGTGAAGAAGAGTGGTCAGTAATTGCTCTTAAGTTTGTGGCAAATGTTGATGCTGTGCCTGCTGAATTGTCAGAAAGAGTAAATGTATGGGCAATTGCATTTCCTGTATCACCAGCTGCTCCACTTCCAACATTTACATTATCAGTAGATCCATCACCATAAGTCCATCTGTATGTGTTACCAAAGGCAGCAAAACTACCAATTGTGCTCTCAGTGGTATTTGTAAAGGTGACAGCAAATCCAGAGGAAGATGATGTATTGATACCTATAATATTTGTTTGAGTAAAAGTGGGTGTATGAGTTGCATATACCTTGAATGTGTTGGTAGATGATGTTGGTATTTGACTTGGGTCTGCTGCAGGATGACTGCTCAGTTGAAGATTGACATTATACGCTGTGTCTGTTTCTGATGCATTATTATAAGTGTGGATTGTTCTTCCACCACCAACACCACCAGGGGCAGCATTTGAAGCAATAAATTCTGTTGTACTATCTCCCCAATTCAGAGAGTAAGTAACTGCAAATCCTGCAACATTAGTTGTTGAGTTTTCCAGATATACTGGTGTTCCACTATCCCAGTTTGAAATTGAAGAACCACCAGCCACAGCAGCAAACATAGAGAATGCAACACCAGGATTTGGAGTGAATACTGTGATGAAATTAGATTTAGTTATACTTTGACTATGACCAGCACCCACACCTGAATTATTTCTTGCTGTTACAGCAACAGTATTATTTGCTCCTCCTGATTGATTATAGGTGTGTGATGGTGTTGAATCAGTTGTTCCATTATCAGCACTACCATCACCCCAATCAATATCAAATCTGTTTGCATTACCAGATGAAGTGATTGTTAGAGTGACATTCAGCGGAGAACCACCAGCAACAACATCACCAGTAAAATCTACATCTGTGACTGCTGTATTCTTGATGACATTGAAGATAACCTCATTCAGATCATCAATACCATCAACAATCTTAGTGGATGATGAGAATGTATTAAGAGCACCTGATGTGATAAAACTACTATCTGTTGGTGTTCCTAAAGTCATGGATCCACCAACACCTGAGAAACTTGTAGCTGTGATGATACCTGATGTATTGATACTTCCTTGAGTGCCAACACCAGATGATGGTAGATCAGTTAGATTAGCACCACTTATGGCAGGTAGAGCACCAGTCAATTGACCTGCAGGAATGCTTGTCAAACTTGCACCAGAACCATCAAAAACAGTGGCAGTTACCACACCAGAGGAAACTACACCCTTTCTGGCAGTAATAACACCAACAGAATCAATATTAGTTACATCTTCATATGTAAGAGTTCCAGCAATTGAAACATTCTGGAATGTAGAGACACCACTAACTACTAAACTATCTGCTGTAATATTAGCAGTGTTTGCTAATCCAGTAATAGTGACTGCACCAGTAGCACCACTAATGCTGATATTAGATCCAGCAGCAATACTTGTGACAATTCCTGTTAAATCAGCACCACTGACAGCAGGTAAAGTGGTGGGGAACCTGCCAGCAGGCACTGTGCCCACATTGAGATTAGAGGCAGATACATTACCATCAAAACTGGTAGCAGTAATGACACCAGTTACACTTATCTCACTAGCACCTGTTATATCAACTCCACCAGTGAATGTGGCAGCAGTGCCTGTGATAATATTTTCAGTAGATGCTACACCAGTTAGTCCTGATCCATCACCTGAGAAACTAGTGGCAGTGATGATACCACTACTAGCATCAAGAGTAATTGCTGTGCCAACTTTTACAACATTTGTAAATGTAGCAGCAGTGCCTGTAATGATGTTATCTGTTGATGCAACACCAGTTAATCCAGTGCCATCACCTACAAAACTTGTAGCAGTAATTACTCCAGTGAGATTTACATTACCAGTTCCAGATATTTCCTTTCCATTAACATCAAGATTTCCACCAAGTCTAGGTGTGGAATCTTGAAAAATGCTTGTGATGCCTGTATCAGAGGCACTTATGGTTACAATACCAGCAGATAGTGGTGATACAGAAATATTTGTACCAAAATTAAGTGTTGCTGCAACACCAACTAAAGATCCATCATCATTAATTCTGATTCCTGAACTTTCAGCAGTAACACCAGTTAGATTTGAACCATCACCTTTAAAAGATGACGCAGTAATAATCCCACTGGCGACAATTTGAGTGAAAGAAGCACTGCCTACAGTCGTGCCATCTCCAACAACCCCGTAGAGTTCACTGAAATTCTCATTAATTTTTCTGGCAGCAACTAATAGACTATCACCTGTTCCATCATTAGGTGCTGACCCAGTATTTATGCCTTGTCTAGCCATTTTAAGTGGGTTTTATTTATTTATTGGACCATAAAAGTGCTTATTTTGATACTTAACATCTCCATTTCATTTATCTTTATTTATTTGAGTCTTCAGTTGAGTTTTTCTTTAACAACTTCTGAAGTTCAGCAGTTGAACCCACAAATAGGGCATTATTAGTGACATTTGTTGGACCTTTTGTCTCTTCAGCATTAACCTCCTTAAGTTTCTGTTGAAGAGTCATCAATTTGTCAGTGGCATCAGAAACATTTTTAATTAATTGACCAGCAACCTCATATGCTCTAGGCATTTCACTTTCCTGAGCAAGTTCAAGTATGCCATTGATAGCTTCCTGACCTTTCTCAATTATTGAGTATAAATTTCCTCGAGTGTATTCATAATCTTTTTTAATATCTTCAGATTGAGATCTTCTCTTTTCAATCTTTTTGTCAGTTGGGGTCACATCAATCATATTATCCTCCATCAGATTACATTACCATCAAAACCAAAGTCATCACCAACTTCAATCAATTCTGCATCAGCAGCAGTGATACTGAATATTGGAGCACCCAAAACATGTTCTGCTGCCTTGGTGTTATCCTGACCTCTCTTAACAGTGATATCATTACCACTGATCTTTGTGACCTTCATATTCTCATTATCAATATCAATGTGAGTATTGACAGTAAATTTAGATCCATCACTTACAGTAACAATTGTCTCTGTAAGATCTATATCCTCGCTGAGTTGTGAAATTTGGGATTGATCATAATCTTTTGTAGCTCTAGGAACAACTTTATATGTAAGATCTCTATCATATGATCTGGAACTCTCTCCAGCAATGTAACCAACCTGAACTCTTCTGATAACTTGATCAGTAACATCAGGAATAGGACCAAAGACATAAGTCTTGGCAGTAAATCTTAGTGTATAGACAAGTGCTCTTCTTGTATCATAATTACCCTCATAATCATCCTCCATACTAATACTATCAAGTTGAACTGCCACATCTTTTTTCTCTTTTAAATTACCAAGAAAATTAATTGGTAAGTGATAAACAGGTTGAAAAAATGGTATAATTTGTTCAAGTATCTGTAGAGCATCATCATTCAACTTTGACATAATGCTCAATTCAATTGACATATTATATGGGACAGGTAAGTATCCCTTTTTTATTTTAGAACCAGATGCTGGATCTTCAACAAAAAATTGTTGTGTTTGAGTTGTTTTTCTTGAAGCATCATACTGAACACCAATAAATTCAAATGAGATTCTAGGTAGTGTCATTTGAACAGGTTTATTGAGATCAGGTTGCTGTTCTAATCTTGCCAGAAATTTCTGAGTAGGTCCATAGGCGAGGGGAACCTTGACAATGCTAACACTGTCATCTGAAGAATCTTTATGCTTGATTTCTATTCCGTTAAAAAGAGAACCAAACCCTATGATAACAGATCTAAAAACCTCGTTATAAAAATACTCAAACATCGCCTTATCATGGTGGGGTAATACTACTATTTAACAAAATTGTATCAGGGCATTCCAAATGGATTGGTTTCACTGAAATCTATGATTGAATCTGCAGTTGATTCAAAGGTATCATTGTCAGCCAAAGGATCAACAAGGTCATCTGACACAGAATTAAATATTGTATATGTTGCTCCAGATTCTTGACCAATAATTTGTTCACCTGGACCAAATTCACCATCAATAATAGAAATTTCAAGTTTATTAGTTGATGCATCCCATTCTTTAACTCTTGCTGTTGCAGAGCTAGCAGCACCAACTATAATTTCATTAAACTTGAATGTGCCAGTAGCAGTGATACCAGGTGGTGTCTCAAATAGTACATCAGGTGCATTCAGATATCCTTGTCCTGGTGTTAAAGCAACAAAGGTAACAATACCAGCAGTGTTAACATAAGCAATACCTCTAGCATCTTCAAATCCAACTCCAAATGGACTACCAGAGTCATATGATGTTGATGTTGAATCCATGGTAAGTGCATTATTAGACATATCAACAATGCTATCAATAAGTGATTGTGGGAAGGTGAATGCAACACCAACATTTCCAGTATATCCAAATCCAGCATTAGTAACAACAACATTAGATACTGCATTACTGATCAAACTTACAGAAGCAGCAGCACCTACACCTGTTGTACTATCAAATGTAATTGATGGAGGCACTGTATATCCAGCACCAGTGTTAGTAAGTAATACAGAAGCAATCCTGCCATCTATACCACCAGTAAATCCTGTCAAGAAGGATGCTATTCCAACAGCAGATGTTCCTCCATCAGGTGATGATGAAATGCCAATTGTTGGTAGTGTATCATAATTAGCACCAGCATCTGACAATTTTATGCTAAGAGCACCTGTATCTGATAATGTAACTGTACCAGTTGCTGTTGTAGCAGCACCAGGACCTATCAGAGAAAGTGTCTGAATGTATCCAAGTTGCGCAATCTCATCATCTATATCATCAATACCAGTATCAAGGACCTCATCCTCATATCTGTAGAGTTCACATCTCAACTCATAAACATAATTTTTCTTGAGTTGATAGAATGGTTGCTCATGCTCAACATATTTGATCTCAAATAATCTATCTCCAAGAGGGAAGAATATTAGATCTCCTTCTTTTGGTCTTGATGATAATTCAACATTTACAAGATTTTTCATCAAAGGTGAGATATATGTCTCATATCTCTCTTTTGAAATAATCAGAGTTAGATCGTCTTGCTCTTGTATCCCAAACTTAGACAGCACAGTGCCCTGTCCACCATATCCCTCAAAATTATCAATATATGCCTCAATTGGATAAGCATCATTGAACTTAGATTCAATAACTTCTCTTATAACAGTATTCTTAGTAATGTACTTTCTGGGGATGTAATAGACTTCAACTCCATACATCCTGAGCTGCTCATTGACCAGACTCTGTATAAGATTTTGTTCTCCTACTGACCCATTAAGGGAAAATGGATTAAGCATAAGATCTTACCCTATTAAATCCAAAGGTGGTATCTCATAAGTGCTGAGCATTTGAGTTCTTATTTCATCAATTTCTCTTTGCCCATCATCAAATAATTGTCTACCATTAAATTCAATTCCACCTGGTAATTTGACACCCTGAAACTTGATAAGATTTTGTCCCCACTGTCTTTTGACTAGTGCTGTGAAGTATCTCTTCAAGAATGAATCATTCCAAACACCAGCATAATCATTACCATCAACTGTCTTCCAACAATCTATGATTATAAAATCACCCTCATTAATATTTCCAAAATCAACATCAATATATAATCTATCTTGTCTTTGATTAAATCTAATTGCCTTGTGAGTGTTCAGCAAGAAGTTCATTGTCTCAAGATATGTCATTGACATGGCAAATTGCAGTAATTCAAAACTTCCAAAGTATCCTATTTCATTCAAGAATAATTGATACTTGAAACTAAACATATTACTCATACTCATTGAATGAGCATCATCATATTGAAATATCTTATTAATACCTATGATTGATGGAGGAAGTGGTATATAATTGCTGTTCTCATAAAAAATATAGTCTGTGCCATTTTCAGTAACAGTAGTTGAAGTTATACCTACGCTCTGACCACTAGTGACACTAGGAGGTTTTGCCTTACCTCTACTAATGTCCTGTGATGTAATTTGATACTTTAAAAATACTTGTGATACTCCATCAAAATGTCTCTCATGGAAGAACTGGAGAGCATCATCTAGTAGATCCTCTAATTGTTCCTCAGCAACATTGATTTCCAACATAGGAGCGCCCAGTTGTCTTAGGGTATAATCAATCAGTCCTTGTCGAGATGCTGGTTGCGCCATTATACGCTACAATTTAATACTATTTATGGAGCAGATGATACTCCTGTCTGAACAAGTATATTTCCCTCTACAATTCTATAAACAGTTGATGCAGAACCAACCAATATATCATAAACATATCTTCCATTTTTCAGCAATCTTGTTTCAGTAGATCCAAGTGATATTTTGAATTCACCTTCTGATGTGCTTGTAAATCCAACAGTAAATGTTGCAGCAGCAATTGTGGTGGATCCCACTGCTGCACTTTTTCTCATCTGTGATGATCCACTATATCCTGTTAAATCAAAATCACTTCTATCAACTTCAAGGATTTTAAATGTTGAATTGAAATCAGCACCAGTGTTGATAGTAAGATTGACACCATATGCCACTCCTGCATTTGGATCAAAAGTAATTGTGTTATTAGCCATTTGATTCTAAAAATTTAGTGAGAAGTGATTTTATATCATTTATATCATCTTTTAATTCATCAAGATTTTTTTCAAGGTTTTCAACCTTTTCTGATTGATTAAGCATTCTATTTTTATTTTCAATATATTTTTGAAAATCATTTTTATTATTATTGATGATAGCTCCTGTATTGCTATCTCTGAACAAACCGCTGTGATCTTTTACTGGTATTTGTGACATTATGCAAGTGCCAATACTCTCAGATTTTTAATATATGGACTATAAGCTTGATTTGTGCTTGTTCCAATAATCTTAATTCTGAAATTGTTAAATGTTGACAATCTGTCAATAGTAAATTGCATTTCACTAAATGATTGAGACCCTGGATTGGGTGTTATTAGATCTTTCTTAGTGAATGGTTTATCTGGTGTTCCATCATTATTATCAGGATTGATAATAACTCCAATTCTGTTAGGATCAATATTATTGTATCCAGGGAATGGTGTGAATACAGTTTCACTAAGAGGTCTGTCCTGATTCACTGCATATAAAACTCTAATATCATTAAATTGATTAACATATGCATCAAGAATTACTTTCAATGAAGTAGATGGATTTTCAAGTGATATGAGATTAGTGCAGTAAATGAATTTTGATGGATCATCACTAATATTGTTCACTCTAGAATCTGTAGCAAAATTAGCAATAGGTGAATTAATTCTGTTGCTAATCAATTGTACTGATGCTTGATCCAAATCAATCATTGGAGACAGTTTTGGATTAGCAGTGGACATATTAATATTCATTGACAAAGATTTAGATCCAGGAAGTCCACTAAGATAAGTTGTTTCATTTATTTTTGAAGCAACTATTCTTGTTGAAGTAAAATAATTTTTACTATTAAGTGTGATTTCTTCAAATCCTTGATCAACATATGATGATTCAATACCATCAATACTAGTTCCACTCACAGTTCTCATACTTGCAGTAACACTAGTATCAGTTGGAGTGATTGTATTTACTTTTGGAATAGCAATTTCAAAAGGAATATTGTATGATGCTTTTCCATTAACACCACCAACTGATTTAGTCTCAGTAAATTTTAAGGCAGAAAGTGTACCAGATCCTGACCTATTAGTTCCATCAGTATTCATACCAACTTTTACATGATAAGAATCAAGTGTGATTGGATTGCTTACTGTGGCATCAGATAATGAATGAGTTTTATTCACTCTTCTCAGAGAAACACCCCCTATTTCATACTTGAATACTGCATCATTAGCAGCATGTGATTCAACTGTGGTATTGTCTACACCTCTTGTAATACTTGTTAAGGTGCTACCAGATATGCCTGAATAAGAAATTATTTCATTACCAATCTTGATGTATCCAGGATTTGTACCACTTACATCAACATTTTCAAACATAGTAAATATACCTACAGGTGATACAGAAATAGCATCACCACCACTAGATGTATTTGGATAAGCAACTACTAGTTTGGATCCATCAATATCTGTCCCAATATCCTTAAGTGTTACATTTCCTGATTGATGCATCCCATGATTTCTATGGAAAATCTTAATATGATTTCCATCAGACACTTGCGTAATAGGAGATAAAGGAACAACACTTCCACCGACATTACCATTAAGTAATGTATGACCAACACCAACACCATCAAAGTATAAGAAATTATTTGCTGTAGTATTAAATTGTCCTTGTACGTCTGTAATTCTTAGTTCATTATCACCAAGCACATTTACAACACTTAATCTTAACCCTATTCCAAGATTGTCTGCACCAATTGTTGTAGGTGTCAATTCATCACCCACTTGATATCCAATTCCACCATTATTAATGGTGGCACCAACAGCAACACCATTTTGAATTGTAATGTCTGCTGTTGCATTTCTACCACTTCCAGTTAGTGATGTCAAAGAAACATTCTCAAATAATTGACCTGCATTAACAAGTGGTGTGTATCCAATACCTGCATTAGTAATTGCTAAATCACTAGTGATTGAAGAACCAAGGGATATGAGTTTACCACTCCCAAGAACTGTGCCAAGTGTATTTTTTTGTTTGATTGTGACACCAGGTTCTAAACCAATATTTCCAGCCAGAGTGGTTCCTAATCCTACTCTTACCTCATTTCTAATGATCTCAATAGAATTTTGACTTATTGCTTCCTCTTTCTGTGGAAGATTCTGATTAAAGAATTGAACATTACCATTTGAAACAAAGTCAGCTCTATAGAGTTTGAACTTGAGGTCCTCATATTGACTTGGTGTCCAAGTTGATCCACTCTGTGACTTGAATAGTGATCCAAGAAGTGGTTGAGTTGAAACTAATGTCTGTGCTGATTCGTTATTGTTGACAGTTGTAATATCAATCTCACCCAGTCTTGAAATCCATACTCTATAATCAGTTACATTAGCAAGTAGAACAACAGCATACTCTCTTTCCCCTGATAGGTATACTGGATAATCAAATTTTACATTTGTTGCCACTGTTCCATCATTAGACACTTGAATTTTTGGATTTTGAGATGTGCCTGGATCAAGTTGAACTAATGATCCTGCAATTCTCTTAGTAACAGGGAGTCCAAGTTCAACTTCTCTAAGTTCAACTTCCATTGGTCCATCAAAATCAATAGATTGGAAGAAAATGTCAATACTTGTAATAAAGACACCTTCTTTGTCATCAATGTCAAATGTTTGAGCAAGAGGGTCTCTGAAGTTGCCTGTTAAATCACCACCACTATCTACAGTAACAGCTTCTGATGTTGCTGTAGCAGAAGCAGTATCATCTAATGATCTAGTCTGTTGGTCAGCATTATTGTCAATACTAGCAGTAGCATTTCTTAATGCAAGAGTTACCTCTTGAGTTTGATCAAGATCTCCTTGTGAATAGAAAATCTCCTCTGCAGCAGTATTAAATAATCCTTCAACTTTACTATTTGTTGAGCTACTGGTAAGTCTAAAAGTATTTCTACCAGTATCAAACATAGGAAGTGCTGAATCAGCAGATGTATCTGGAACTCTGTAAGATCCAATAATTACACCTATTTGATCAGTAATCAACCTTACATCACTTACTCTTGCCTGAGCACCACTGGTCTGCCCCACAAGGTTCATTCCAGTTACCACATAACCACCTGTTAAATCAGATGATTCATCTGAAAGATCCTTAGTGTCAATATTCAGAATAGTTGATGATTCTGAATAAGTGGTAGGTACAGTATTATTTCTATCATATGGATTCTGAGTGAAAGTATCAGATGGGTTTGTTCTGTCACCATATCTGTGATTTGATTGACAGACAACACATCTTATACGAGCATTTGTTGTAGTATCAGAATTTGCTGTGGTTATTCCAACAGTACCAAATACCTCTTCTCCAACCTGGAAAGTTCCAGATACCATCTCTATTTCAACAAGTTTAGGAGTACAGAATCTTGAAACACTGATGTTATCAAAGAATGGATACACCCTTGTAAAGGACTTCATTCCTTTAGAATTAAATTCAATATTTCTTGATCTCATCTTATGGATGATCTCTCTTCTTACAACTCTGTTACCAAAAGAACTAGTTGGTCTAGGGAATACTTCACTTACACTATTCCTAGTTCCTCTTCTCCTTTGCTGAAGATCAACACCCACTGATCCACTTACTGTAGTTGTTAATGTTGTTTCTCCAGTGACTTCAACTGCAAAATTACTGGGAACAACACCACCTCTTCTAGCAAGAGCATCTCTACCATTTTGCGCACCACCCTCAAACAAACTTTCAAATTCAGAGGCAGTAGCTTCTCTAAGTGAGTTTGCAGCAGTTTCAGTATCATTACTAACATCAAGATCAAAATCAACATCTACACCAGTAGTTTCCCATGATCCCCATATTATTGGACTAACCCCAGATCTTGTGCCATCAGCGTTATCTCTGAGTTCAACTTGTAGTGCTGATGCTACTCCATCAAGAGATCCCATCATTGTAATATCATTTACTTCAAGTTGATTTGTATCAACCCAAACATCTGCTGTTGGATCAAGTGATATTGTTCCTTGATAGAATCTGACAAGGAAAGGTGTCACACTTTCAGTTCTAGTTGCATATGGTTGGTCAAACCATTCAACTTCACTATAATTGAGTGAAATGACATTTGAAACATCACCATCATTCTTTATATTTCTAGCAATGTTGTTTCCTAAAATATTTGCATATCTTGGATCATTTGCAAAGGATGTTGTACCAATTCCAGCGATTGCATCAGTACCAAGTTGAAGATTGATAGATGTACAGTGATGAGCAGGTCTTAAAATATTATTTGCTCTATCAATACTGTTTTTTACACCTGTTCCAGAATCTTGTCCTGTTCTATCTGAAAAGTTATCAGTAAAGAATCCATTTTTAAATCTATCTAATCCATTTGCATCAGGAACAAATTGAGATTGTACACTTGTTTCAAGTCTGCTGAGAGAGGTAAAATATTCAACATTTGATAATCTTTTTTCAATTCTACCAATATCATTCATTTGATATCTCTTATGGCCAATAAACTTGACTTGTGCTTCCTCTGCACTATAGAGATATGCTGGTAATGTAATATTAGCAATGTTCAGTGCTCCAGGCAGTTCTCCTGGTGGAGATGGAATATCAGCAGGTGTTCCATTTTTTACAACAAAAGCTCCATCCTTTGTCAGATAAATTCTATCAATTCTTGGTAGGTAGTATGAGTAATCAAGTAATATTGATTCACCATCAGCAACGATATCAGCAGAACTGTGATTTCCATTAAGGAAAGATCTTCCCAAAAACTCAAAAGGAGATCTAGATCCCTCTGTAACTGAATAGTCATTCACCCTGGGTCTTAAATCAATGATGTCAGTATGTCTAATTCCTGCAGTCTGAGATATCTCACTAGTGTAATCAAATTCATTATATGAATTTACTGTGGTGATATCACCAGTGTCAGAGGAGTTGTAATTTGCCTTTAAAACATATATTTTTATTTTTCTTGTTGGAATTGAAGCTCCAGGTCTTCTTACAATTCTTGAATAATCATAGTGACTTTTAGTAAATCCTCCATTAAGATTGAAGTCAGATGTAATATTTTTGCTGCCATTACTAACATCAGATGCAATTGCATTAATGCCTGATGATTGAAAATTGACTATTTCATTTTCAAAAAATCTTGTTTGATTTTCATAGATGAAATCAATTGAATTATCAGCCCTCTTGCCAACATATGCAGCTTGAGCACCTGATGTTTGACCAATAAATTCTTCACCAATAATTAAATCATCTGTTTTTGAAGTTGGACCATCTAATGATCCTACAGTCATATTTGGTGATGTAGGGGTCTCTGTTCCATTTGCTTCAAAAATACCGTAAATCCACTTAACATCAGGAACATTTAATGAAATAATTTTGTCCTGCACTCTAGTTCCATATGGATAATTACCAAATGTTAGTCCATCATTTAAACTGGTAGGAGTTGATCCAGAAGAAGAGTTAGAAGATTTGTCAATAAGAACAGTTGCTGCTGGAACTCTAACCTTTGTTTTTGACTTAATCTTTGATTTTCTTATTGTTGCAATTAAAAGAGCATCAGGATCTTCAATTCCTTCTAGACCTACAAATCTGAGTGTTTGATTACCTGAAGTAAAAACAAGATTTTTTGATGTGATTGGTTCAATACCACCATCAGATCTCGTTAATGAATATCTCTCCTCATCAAATGCTAAAAATACTTCATCAGTCCCTGTGCTCACTGTAGAGCTTTCTCCAGAGGTATTAAGAGTTAAAGTAAATGATCTTCTTATATCAAGAGTTACATCACTTACATCAACTGACTCAATATTTTTTTTCTGAAAAACACTATAAAGTGAATTATTACCAGCAATATTGCCAGGAGGTGCTTGATCTACAAAATTAGATTTTAATATTGTGAAGTCAGAAACACTTACAGAATCAACATTTAATAGTCCACTACAAATACCTGCTACTGATGCTACTGTGCTTATTCCAATAGAAGCTGTATCTACTTGAGTAACTCTAGCAAAGTTTTTGTTTGACTGTCCAGGAACACTAAAACTGACCAAGTCACCAATTGTAGTAATTCCTGCAAATGCCAATCCAGGAGATGTTACAGTTGATGTGAGTGGATTTCCAGTTCTAGCTGTAATTGATGCAATGCCAATGACTCTTGCAGCAGTAGGCACAATATCTGCAGTGAATGTTGATCCAACTGCTGTTATACCAAATACAGATTGAACATCAGATATTGTATGTGCTGTGACTGCAGTAGAAGTTCTAGCATCAGTACCAATTCCATTAAAAACAAGTTTCTCACCAATATGGAAATCACCACTAACACCATATACTGTCATTGCAACACCAACTTCAACAGGATATCTTATAAATCCTGTAGCTCCACTTGATTGTCCCTCAACAAACGTTGGAACAGTCAATGTATGAGGTTGATTCATCCTAACATCAACATATGTCTGAACATCGTAAAGTGATAAATCCCATTTGTTGATATTCAAGTTGGTTTCATAAGAACCTGACTCAAGAGAAAAATCATATACTCTTGCCATTCCAATTTCTGTTCCTGGTGATACAAAAGAACCAACACCTACTCTTTGATCTCTTAGAGAGATTGTATAATCAGTATTAAAACCAATATTTGGTGATCCACTTACTCTATTAACAGCAATAGTAGGACCAAATCCAAAGTTTATACCTTGACTTGTTAATTTTTTTGTGGTTCTTGGTTTGACAAAATCTAGAAATGTAGTTCTTGGCCTATCAACCTCAAATCCTCTTACATATGCTTTTCCTGGTGATATTTTATAAACTCCAAGATCATCACTTGGCACATTACCAGAATCAGTTAATTGACCTACACTGTAAATTCCCTTATTTCCATATCCATTATTCAAACTTTCTCTTGCAACAGTCAAAAACTCTTTGATGTAGTAATGACCAGATTCATCAAAGGTTCTTCTTGCTAATTCATCCTTTAAATTGTTATTAAAATTAGTATTTTTATTGATATTTCTTAAAATACCATTTTTTACTTCAGCAATTTGAACAAAATTCTGATCATTGAAGTCATCAGGTGCTTTTTTTGTTAAAGTTGCAGAAATTTTAAGTCTATCAGCACCTGGAGCAGTGTAATTATTAAATCCTTGTGCATTATCAGTTAAACTTTGATCATTTGCTGAAGAAATTAACTCTTCTTTTACAAAAAAACCAATTCTATAACTTGGTTTATTGGAATATTGATCTAAAATCAACAATTCATCAAAAACATCAACAAAATGTCCTCTTAAAAAGTAAATTCCTTGACTAATTCCAAATGCAGAACCAATTGCAGTTGCATTTTGTGACAAAGTTTGTGCAAAACCCTCTCCTGATGATATAAAAGTATCTAAAAATGAAATATTTTCATCAGTATTTAAAATTTCTCCATCAGAAAACTGTTCAACATCAGAATCTGACCCAGAAGTTATGTAATTTACATACAAAGTGTAATTTTCAAGTTCAGAAACTGTATCTGTTATGTAAGATACAACTTTTGCTTGAATTCCAGATGTTCTACCTGTGATTTTTTTGCCAATCAACTGGTCCAAATAGGCACTTACAGAAATTCCAGAATAAGATGAGTTAATTTGGACAGCATGAAAGGTGCTGAAATAGTTTGTTTGCCCAGGAATTACCTTTGCGCCTTCTTTAAAAAAGTGATTTCCTAGATTTTCAACCTGATCTTGCAGAATTGACTGCAGATTGTTCAGTTCTCTAGCTTGAACTGGATAGGCTGGTTTAAAAAGTACTTTGTAATAATTGCTCTGCGGGTCAAAATCATCAAAGTAAGGAGCAACGTTGAGGTTAGTTTCCTGTGGCATAATTTTTTAGAACTGCAAAATGATTTTGACGTCTTCTTTTTGAGATGATGACCTGGTTACTGCTGGTCTATTATCAACATGTATGATATTTCCAGAGTATTTTTCAACCTCAGGGTTAGCAAATCCACTTGTGAACTGCTGACCCAAGTAATAATCTCTATTATTTATTACTGTCGATATACCTGTAAATGATGTTTGAATGAATAATGTATTACCAGAAGTAGGGACAATGCTATAACTTCCACCACTTGTAATTGCTGGTGTAAATCTTAAGGCAGAAAAACCAAAAGTTGGTGATGAATTCTGTGTACCATTGGTATTGAAACCAGAATTTGACCTATCTTGCCAATATTTCAATACTCCTGTGGTCTGATCATAGGATACAACTCTTCCAACTGCTGTTGATCCAAGACCAACAGTCTGAGTTACTATACTATCTGCTGTAAATGTTGCACTACTATATCCTGTACCAACTAATTTAAGAGCATAAGTGGCACTGCCTTTATCTTGCTCAAAAATACCAGATGAATCAAAGACAGTTGGATTCTCAATGAGACCAACTCTGGCAAATTCATTACCAGTAATAAAGTCAGGATTTTCAGTGTCATTTTCAAATCTTGCATAAGCAAGAACATTGTATGCACCCAACTCTCTATAAATGTCTTTTCCATGACCACCAGGTGGTGGAATAATAACATTAAAAACAGGATCAGTAGTTCCAGTTGGTATTCCACCAGCCTTTAGATCTAATGTTCCATATGTATATCCAGTTCCACCATTTGATACAGAAACTGACTCAATTTTAGCATCAGCATTTACAACAACAGTTGCCTTTCCACCTATTCCGTCTCCATTTATAGGAACATTAGAATATGTTTGTGCATTTCCAAGTCCAGCACCTCTTTCTCTGATAGTAATAATCTTAATTTGACCACTAACATCAGCATTTTGTCTTACAGCATAGTCATCAGTGCTGGTTGACCAATTACTAGGCACAGGAATATAATTAGTTGAATCAAATCTGATAGCTTGACTTGGTTTAATGGTGTAAAGATATTTCCAAATATATCCATCACCATTGCTACCAGCAGTTCTTGGTTCTAAATCTGTAAATGTTGGTTCATCTAAAGAAGGTCCACCTTCAAAACTGTTTTCAGGATTTGCATTATTATACAAACAGATATAAACTCTGAAATCAGAGTTCATTACATAATAATTTGCTGAGTAGATATCTGCTGCACCAGATGGTTGAGATTGATTATCAATTGTAATATCATTTCTCCACATATCATATGTGGTTCCAGACTGCCATGTATTCTTCCTTACAACCTGAGTAATATCACTACTATTAATCTTTTTCATTGCCAGCATTGTATCCCAATACTGATTAGTTTGATCTAGACTATCGAGTGGGGATGGTGGATTTTGATTCCACGTGCTTTGATATGAAGCAGGATTAGGAAGTCCAATAAATGAATAATAAGAATTGCTACTAGACTGAATTCCAGCAACAAAATTCTTAGCATTTAGAATACGAAGTTGATCAGTTATTATCGCAGCCATTTTTTAGGACTTTTTTTTATTTATTAGACTTTTTATGAATAACTTTGAGATTTAAGAGCATTAAATCTCTTAACAACAGCAGAAGTTGAAATACCACTATTAGAATAAGCAGATCCAATACCACTCATTGTGTGAGCACTGAAGTCTCTAGGTCTTGTTCTATCATCTAAAGTTAATTTACCCCAACTGTACTCACCAAGTTCAGATGTGGAGGTGCTAGCAAATCCAACAGCAATTCTATCAACATTCACTGACACTCTTCTTACTGTTGTTGTAAATCCAGTATTTCCTCCAACAAAACATGTAACATTTACATCTTCATAAGATTGAACCTGATAAACACAATCAAGTGCTGTTGATGCTATTCCTACTGTGGTTGTTCCATCTGTAGATCTTGCTGCAAATGTATCACCAATTGAAATATTTGTTCCAAAAATAGTGAAATAATCACTTGTTGAAATACCACTTATAGTGGATGCAGTTGCTACCACATTAGTATCTCTCATGAGAGAATGTTTTGGAATGAAGGTATCAAATATCAATCTATGCTGTGCTCCAACTTTTGTTGAATTAATTCCAACAATCATCCCATAATCTCCAGAAAATTCTGTTACATTGAGTTTTTCATTAACAGATGCAGGAGGTTCAATCAGAACTGATGGTGGATTTGTTGTTGTATATGCAGTCCCTGTGGTAGTGCCACCATATGAAACCACAATAGATGTGATAGATCCACCTGCCCCAATGGATGCAGTTGCCTCTGCTCTACCTTCTGTAGAAGCAGAACCACTCACATTTGAAATAAACACATTAGGTGCCACAGTATATCCAAGACCAGAATTAGTAAGATTCAATAATGATACAGTTCCAGCAACAGAAACTATAGCTGTGGCTGCAGCACCAACAAAATTGCTCTGCTCATAAATTTGAACAATTTTTTGATATGCATTTCTTACATTTGAATTAGATATTTCGTTAATTGGATTAAATGATGGCACAAGATTATTAACATAAATCTCAGTAGATGATGTAGAAACATTATTAATTAAATAAGAAGATGGTCTTATTATTGGTTCATATTCACCCCTATTCTTATTAACTTTTGCACCATTTACAACTAAATCACTTGTTTGCTTACACCATGTGACTGGTCTAATGATTGTTCCATCAGAATTAATACCAACTCCATTGTAAAGATTAGTTTCAACAGTATCAATGGTGTTAATGCCTGTAACAATTCTCTTATCTTGATCAAGAATAATTGATTGACCAGATCTTGGATTATGATTAATATCCAGAGAATCTCCAACTTTTACAGTATCAACAACATCTCTAAAGACAACATCAATATCGTCACCACTTCCTTTGTAGAATAATATTTGTGCAGTCTGACCAGATACTGGTGCTTCTTTAAATTCAACAATGCTGCCACCCTCAAAAGTAAATGCCTCATTTGGTTTTTGCAGGATATTATTGATCAATATAACAAGAGTTTCTTCAATATTAATTGTTGAACCTCTTTGTGCAACTATTGAAACTGTTTCACCATTCTCTGTTAATCTAAATGTTTTCTTAAATCCATCAAATTCATTTTCAAATGAATCAAGAACAGTGAATTGACCAAGTGACCATCCATTGAATGAATCAGTTTGTGTTCTTTCAATGGTAAGTGAGAATTCTTCAAATGATTTTGAAATGTCAGTTGGGATACCTGTGACACCACCAACATCAACTGTTAAGACCTCTCCTACACCATATCCATATCCTCTATTGTTTATTGAGAAATCAATAATTCCAGTTCCTCTCCCCACTGTAAGATTTACTGTTGCACTTTGTCCAGAACCTACAACTGATGATGAAGTGTATTCTAAAGGAATATCACTGTAGGAAAGTGGATCATCAAATACAACTAATGGTGGGTTTGTAAATGTGTATCCAGAACCTGGATTTGTAATATTAACATCAACTACAATTCCACCACTTACAGTTGCTGTTCCAATAAATTCAAGATTTGGAATCCCTGTAGATGCTGTTGTAACAGCAACATTCACGGTAGTTTGAATGCCAGATCTATATCCACTTCCACTGTTACCTATGCTGATGGATGAAACTGTTCCTGCAATGGAAACATTCACTGTTCCACCTGCTGATACGAGTGATTGATATCCAGATCCACTGCTTGATCCTACAGATACTATTGTTCCTCCCATTGGGAACTCTCCAGCACCTGGATCATAACCATGTGGATTTACAGATCCTTGGAATGTTATAGTTGATACACCAACACTTTCAATAATGTTATAATTATTATCTTCTGGTTGCACTCCTTTAGGAAGTTGGAATATACCATTTACTAGTATTACACCATTACCAGTTGCTACTCCAGTAACATTCTGACCACCTGATTTTAATATAAATGAACTAGTTACACCAGTGAAGTCTGTTGAAATATCATCAAAAATGTAATTATCATCATATGTTTCAGAACTGGTTCTTAAAGCAGCATTTCTGAGGAATGTCCTTCCTTGGAATGATGAACTAGTCGTAATTCCATTAAAATCTCTTGAGTCAGGTGGATTAGTAACTGTGCCTATTGGATTTTTACCAAAAGGTGCTCCAGCAAAGTGGATTCTATTTTCAACAATATTATAATTACCACCCAGTTTGGTAATTGTTGATCCAACACCATGAGACTGAATTGTTGTGCCTAATTTACCCCTCTGAACATTGAAAGTAGCACTACCACCAGAACCTGCATCATTGATGACCATAATTTCATCATTGACCTGTATAACATCACTAGAGAAGATTGAATTGACTCCAGTAACACTAAAACTTGTTGCAAAAATGATATCCTGACCAAGTGCAGCAGTTACACCAGTTGCTACAATTGGTGATTGTATCATATTATCAATCGCTACAAGAGCTTTGGTGTTTTGTTTCTTGGATGTGAATACATGTGAGTTTCCAATACCAACAGAATCAAGAGTAAGTGTTTGAGGAATAACTTTAAGTGCATTTTCTGCAGTATCAGCAAATCTAATTGAACTCTCATCAATTTTGACTACAAATAAACTATCAGGTAATTTATCTGTAACCACACCTGAGATATTTGTAGATGTAATTCCAAGAGATTGTGTTGTTCCAGCCCCAGAATTACTGTAAGAAATATTTTCTCCAGTAACAAAGAAGTGATTTGGAACTTTAATTAAATTTGATGATGTATCTGCTATTGATGGATTACTGCCATCAATAATTCTCTTAAATATTGGAAGTCCTTCATGTTTAAGATCAAAATCTGTTCTAATTTCAAATTTTGTTCCTGTATAAGATCCTCTGGATGATTTAAGCTTCCAATTAAAGTAATCAACTTCTGTTGAGTTTTCATTTTCATCATAAGGTTGCAGTTCAATTCCAAATGTTCTTACTTCAACAGCAGTGCTTGCATTTGGAGTATATACTATGTCAAGATTGCTAGTTCCAGCAGTTGATATGCCAACTTGTCCAATACTACTTCCAGTAGATATATTTGCAAATTCAACAAACAATTCTCTTGTTTCACTGCCACTATCAACTGCAGCAATTTCAAAAGATTCATATACATTATTTGTTGTATCCTTTACAGTTACATAGTAGTAACCACTTTGATATGGCAAATCAAATGATGTGATTGTATTTGCTAAACCAGCTCCAGAGACAGGAATGCTCACATAAGATGATTTAAGTCTTCCCACATCTAATGTAATTGTTCCAATCCCTGTTGCTGTATCAGAGACAGAAACTACTTGGGTGTTTGCTGTGAGAGTAGATGAAGCATTGGATGTGTAATTGACAATAATGTTTCCACCAACAATATTTGCATCAAAGCTTCCAAATCCAACATAGTTGGTTGAGTTAGAGTCAGCACTATTTCCATATTCAAGAAGACTTACATTTGTTCCATCATGAATGATATTTAATTCATTTCCAACATAGTTGTCACTTGAATCTTGCAGCATTACAAGAACTTTAGCAGATCTGGAAGTAAGAGGTATTGTTGCTATTGTAGTTGCAATGCCTGTTGGTACACTGTGCTGCTCACTAAATGTGCTTACAGCAGTTCCAATTGCATGAACTGATCCTATTCCACTATAATCACTTAAACCACTGAATGAAATTACTGATGTGGTATAATTGTTGAATTCAAAGAGCACTGGATTAAAAGTTAAATCCCAACCATCACTAGTCACCAAATAATCATAAGATCCTAAGTTTCTACCAACACTTTCTAAAATAGAATACTCTCTAATATAACCTGTTTCAGAATCCTGAATTAGATTGACAACTGAGAATTGTTTTTCATCAGTAAACTGAATGTCTTTAGCAAATGTCAACATTTTGTTGAACTTGAAAGTATTCTCAAAACTTCCAGTACTTGAGAATCTGTCAGGTCTTTCATTGCTATTGAATTCAGCACTAATATCATCAATAGAAAGAACTCTATTTCCCACTGACTCAAAATAATCAGCAATTATTTTATTTTGGAAAACTATCTCTGTTGAATGAATTTCACCTTTTATGAATACGGTTCTATCTCTGACATAATCAAAATTATAATCACAGTTGGTATCACTGGTACTGATAATATCAACAATAGTTTCAATATTTGAATCATCTGGTTTAACTACAGCTGCAAATGAATTCTCTAATTCACTTATAATCTGCAAATCAGCATACTTAGCAAATCCAGCAGCATGGTTGAGGGCACTTACTGTAGAATCCCATTGCTTAAATGGAACTTTTGATCTAATAGAATATGAGAACTTTTGATAATATTGATTATCTGGTATTCTTTGAGTTGTTTCATTGAAGAATCCAGCACTTCTCTGCCAACCATTAATAATTGTGGTTCCAGCACCAATTAAAATCTCTGAATCAAAATCATCTTTACTTCTTATATCTCCCTGAGTATCAGAACTTAATCCTCTTACAATATCGTTTACCTGCAACTCCTTACCAATGGAAACTTTTAGCATTTCTGATAGAGGATCCCAGGATTCAACAACTCCAAGATTTAAGGGATCATCATTGATTGAAACCTTTTCACCAACAATGTAATTATTTTTAGAAAGAGTAATATCAAATGTGGGGAACTGATGTTCAGGCACAACTTTACCATACTGTGCAGTTATAACTGCACCAGGTGTCTCTCCAACTGATAGAACCTCATCTAATGAATATTCAACATAGGCACCAGTTCCTCCAAGTTTTGGATTAACTGATGTAACTTCAAATAATGAATATGAATAATCTTCAGAGTTGTATCCCTTGCCTGTAGTGTTCAATCCTACATCTATTTTTTCCACAAGTACATTTTTACCAACTGTGAATGGGAAATCTTCTTGGTTGCTAAATGTTGTATTTAAATAAAGTTTAACTCTATTAGTGCTGGAGTCAAAACTTAGTGTATTGACACCTACACCATTAGTATTATTAATAGGAATAATTCTTGGATTGACATCATTCAATCCTGTAGTATTTTTACGAATATTTACTACTGGATCACCAAGATTAAACTCTAGGTCAACACTTGTGATGACTCTATTAGATACTACGTCAAATACTACTAGATCAGGAGCAATCAGATAATTATTTCCTGATGATGTGATTCCAATTCTACCAAATGATGCTAGTGGTTGTATTCTCAGAATTTCAGGAAGATTTGCAATTGGTCTTAAAGTTCTATCAGATGGATAACCAAACCCAATATTGTTAGAATTGAATTGATTATTTTGAATTATACCTATTGAAGCACTCTCAACATCAAGAAGTTGATCTT
>Ga0181413_1000003_pt1 | contig 63718 bp, 70 predicted proteins | sample 36SPOviralmetaG_FD_130111 | JGI IMG/M metagenome (GOLD analysis project Ga0181413, IMG submission 130111) | Marine viral communities from the oligotrophic San Pedro Time Series (SPOT) site, San Pedro Channel, CA, USA - 36 SPOT_SRF_2012-09-28 | ecosystem: Environmental > Aquatic > Marine > Strait... | reverse complement strand
CATGAATGAATGAAGATCAGAAAGGGCCTTTGTTGAAGCTGCATTTGTATGACTCGACTGATTTTTGTAATTTGTGTTTAATAATCCATCATCGCCTCCTCGAGCATCCCGCGTGAAGTTATATAGATCTGTCAATGCCTTTGTGGAAGCAGCGTTGCTACTGCTATTTTGATTGCTGTACGCCTGGTTCAAGAATCCGTGTTTCAATTGCGTGATCGTTTCGTCGTTCTCGTTTATACTCTCTACGGTTCTATCGCTAGATGTCACGTATGTATACAAATTTGATAAAGCTTCGCAACTTGGAATCGAATGTTTACCGATGTCCGTATAGTACTGTTTGATTGGTAAATTTCCCCATTTGCCTGTACCCGGAACGTTCTCCCCCTCGTACCCGGCATGTCGCATAAATAAGTAATTTTCATCTCTGTAATTGACCCGATCATCTTCCACGTTATCCTCAGAATCGGTCATCATGAAGTTATCTGTTTCGACTCTCGACGCCTTGATAAATCCCCCTCTGATGTCAACAGATTCGTTATTTTGATATGCCATTTCTTCAAGAGCCAAACTAGTTCGTAATTTCAATACGTTGATGTCTCCTAGATCGATGTTAGATAGATCTTTTGTCAAATAGAAATCGCTGAGATTGGCGAGATCGCTTGGTATGTTCTCGACATTCTCCCACGTTGGTTCCCTAGCAAGTTTCGAGATCCGGAGGTTCGAATGCAGTTTCAACATATTTTCCACAGTGTAATACTTGATTTCGTCTAAGTTGCAATTGATTTGAATATAAGTTTCTGCGAATGTCGGATCATTGGTGATTGTTCGCACGCGCGTATCCATGAATTGCAGCGCGTCACTTAACGCCTTAGACGACGGGATGGAATCTTCCGAGTTTGCCAAGTAGTCCGAGTTAAGCTTTTTAAATGCTATATTGCTATTCATTATAGTCAAAATTTCATTATTAGAAGCGCTTAGCATGTCAAAGTGAATATTTTTCAAGGATACGTTGCTTGTTGTTACATTGGATGTGGATAGATTTGATGTAAACAGACTCGAACTTATACTGATGTTAGAAGCCAGTATGTCTTTCCCTTGCAATAAATTGCTGTAACTTATATTTGATGCACTTATGGATTTTGATTGGAAGTTGCCGCTGACCGTGGCGTCATCATGAACAAGTAGATTTGATGTTCTAGATTGATCGGCCATAAAAGTTTTTGCAATGATTGAATCGGTTTCGATGTTCGAAGCAAAAACATTTGAAGTCAACAAGTTAGATGTCGTGAAGTTTATATCCAACCCAAGATTGGACATTATTTCAGGCAAGTTGTTCGACAGTTCCGACAAGTTATTACTTAAAGTTAATACTAGACTCGTATCAGTAGCTACCCTGTATAGATTTGAATAGATGTTTGAATCATTTGAAAGTGTCAATTGATATAAATCTCCCAAGGCCAACATGTTTGGGATATTGTTTGAGCTAAGATTGCAACTTTCAAAATTGCTTTCCAACTGGCTCCAAGATATGAGTCCATTGGAATCTTCGTTAACGAGGACGGAAGGCTGCGTGAGATTGCATTGAATGTGAAGTCTATCTTCTACTTTCAAATTCCTGAGTTCAGACAAGTCGTCGAACAGATCTTGTGTAATGGCATCCATGGTTGCCCCGATCATTTCATCGTACGTTGGCAACGGTGACCACACAGCCTTTCCGTCAGACGTGACCGACTTTAAAAACATATTCGACGTCCTTTCTCCCAACTTTAGTTGCAGGTTACTCGTATCAATCAAAACGCCACCACTGACTGTCAATCCTTTTGTATTGACGGTGTCATTTGAAAGGTCATCTATTATTGTGTTTAAACCAATATTTGTTCTTAACTCTGTCTGTTCCGTCTCGTTCAACCCTGCTAATAACTCTGCCTTCGCGAAGAATTCGTTCATTCCTCCAGTTAAAATACAAGATATAAAAAATATGTTTAATTTTACGACTTAAAGACTTGAATTAATTTAAAAAACCGTATATTGTTTTAGTTTTCTGTAGCTCAGCTGTCAATTGCCATCTTTTTCGTTTAGGCACTCCATGATTGCTGTTTTAACAGAAGGAAAGAAAGTCAAACGGTACTCTTTGTCTGTATCTATATTTTGAATTGCCAAATCCTCTAATACATCAGCATGGTTCAAGCAAGCGCTACCTTTGATGGTCCCGTCATAATAATGGGCTCTCAGATGACGTTCGCATGCTGCACTTGTCTGTTTAAGGACAACGTCGATAACTTCCTGAAGCGGAAGAACGCGTTTTTCATTGTTGTAAAAGACTTCAACAAAGTTGCTCTTGACCCCCAGAGGAAAATTGAAACTGTTATTTTTAGGAATCTGTTTGTAAATTGTCCTCGTAGCTTCGTTGATCATTCGTTTCATGTTTCTTTCGTTATCGAGGTATAATTGCTTGACTACTTCAGCATTAACATGGCCGATATATGGGCGATCGTATGAAAAATACTGATTAATCGTAACATTATTAGTATTGTAAACCGTATTTATATTAGTTACGTTAGAAGTGCTTTCATTCAATTCAGTCACTTTGTTTTGTAGTTTTTGGATGGTATCGTGCAAATGTCCGATAACATTTTGATCTTCGACTAAAGCTTCTGCCGGCGCACAATTCGCCCGCTTAACATGTCTATGCCTTGATTGCCTAGTCGTAAATGTTCTGGAGCAGGTTTCACAGCGATAGCGTGAGGGGGTGTTGACGTCTGGGATGACGGTGTTGACATTTGAGACGACGTTATGTTCGCCAGGTAAAACTATCGTGTCAAAATTTATTGGTTTACATGAACTTTTCTTACTGAGATGCAGTTGTAAATTATACTTTCTGTTCGTTTCATAACCACAGTGTTCACATGTATACAAAGTTCGTTGCTTGCAACTAGATGATTTCATCATTATAATATTAAAGATATATATTCTTTGAACGCTTTCAATGCGTCAATAATTTGTAGTCGCTAATTAATTAGATTCTAGTACATATTTAGTCGCATTTGTTTACCATTTTCATGTACTAGATTTTCGTCACGATTGGGATGACGGAAGATGACGTTTCGGATGACACGGGGTGATGACGTTTGTCATCTTTTTAGTAAAAACCGTCATCCGAAACTCAGGGATTTTTACACGCTTACAATCGGCTTTAAAACTGATTGATAATTCCGACGACTAGGACATCTACTAGAGAGGTGTTGACGCTTTGCAACTAGATTTATAAATGCAACTAGATTGGTACTAAATTGTCTATAATATATCTACTAAATTTACTAAAATATACGTGTTACGGTTTATATATATCAAATTTCCAGATTTTCAAAAAAGTGTTTTAAATAAAAAAAAATAAAAAAAAATAGTTTCTGAAATCGTGTTTTTTTGTGTCAGAAAAATGTATCAATTGTTACTTTAAACTGTTTGAAAATGACTTTCTCGAAAGCACTACGAAAATACTACAAATTTCTGAATTTCCGCCAAATCCTTTTTCCCCCTTTTTCGCCATTAATATTGTTATGAAATCCAAAAAGGTTGAAAAGCAAGTAAACAGCTGGAAAGCAGCCCATTTCTCATAGCGCATGAAGTCGAATCAATGCTGTTTAACTCCAGACGTGTTCGATGATTTTCAATCCGGGGACTCGATATGTCAAAGCTGTGGCGCATGCTGTCATGATATAATGTTCGATTCATTCGGAAATCAACCAGCGTCAGAAGTGCACGCGTTTTCGCTCGTCGAGAATGTAAACAAAGGAAAGCGGATGCGAGAAATTCTCGAACAGATTTTACCGGCTTTGGGGATCAGCGAAGCATTCTTGCAAACGGGTTTCAGGATGGTAGATGAAGCTTACACATCCGGAAAATCTCTTCAAGGGACAGATCTGGCCCATTTGGGTGTTGCGATTGCTAAGAGAATTTCGGATGATAACAACCTGCATTTTGATTCGTCTAAAGTTCAAAATGCGTATGGGATGAAAATAATGACACGAATTGAACATTTGAGTGACGAATACCTACCGTGTCGAAGGTTCAAAGATACTAATGAAGAAGACAATTCGAGAAAAGTCAAATTTCAGAGATTTGTTATGAAGACAGCTAATGAATTGAATTTCAAAAAGCCCATGCTATCAAATAAACTTGTCAACGACTTGTGTTCTGTTGCAAAAAGTACGAAAGTGAGATCGACCGTGGCACTATACATAATGGACCCTTCAAAGCTGAAAGAAATTTGCGAATACTTCAAAACCACGAAAGAATATATAAAGAATGCCTTGAAAGACATCGAAAGGTTGATAAATGTTGATTATGGGGTAATTGAAGCTGAAAAAAAGAGAGCCCGGGAAGAAAAAGACAGGGCGAAGGCTGAATCTAAGGCCAGAGCTAAACTTGAGAAGATAAAAGCAAAATCTATATTGAAATGTGCAAAGCGCAAAACCAGGAAGAGAGGTTTTGGCGAGATAATTAGTAATGTAGTAAAGTGACTTCAATCAATTCGTAATAATGAATTATGATTGTGTGGACACCCATAACCTGCGAATGGCCGCAAAATATCAACTTTACTTCCATGATATCTTGATACGCCTTCAGAGCCGCGCGCGCAAGCAGTCGAGCTCAGTTGGCATCATGAGCTTTCAGCATGAATCAGTGATCTGCGAAGCCAGCTTATGTAGCGAGGCATTTGGTTGCGGGGCATTAACGAATGTTGCACCAGGTACTCCAGATTGGTCGCATGGTGAGTCAGAGCCATGTGAACACGCGCATCCCGAAACAGTTCATGAAACACGCCAAGAAGATGGGTGCTGGATGTGCAATGTTTCTGCATCAAGAAAGTGTGCTACATGCGTTTTCGAGGAGGTCAAGGCCGGTTCGGACGTCGACAAGACGGAGTTATTAGAAGCCGTAAATATGTATCAGGTCATGTTGGGTACATGCAGCACGTCTCTTGCTCAAAAACAAGCCGATATGATGGCAAAGACTTATAAAATATCGCTGATTGTTCAGGAGATGCACAAGGATTTAAGTATGCTAGGCAAAATCACCGACAATGAACTAAAATTTTCGGGAAACCGGTGTACAGATGCTTGTATCAACAGCGAGAAGGCTCTCCTGCATTCTTATGCGATGCATATAGACGATCTGACGAATAAGGTGTGTAAAATCTTTGGTACCCTAGCATGAAATGCCGCATATAATGGGAAGAATTCGAAACAAATATCCATCATTCAAAAATAAAAATGTCAAAACCCGGTTTGAAGGGGGTTAGTTTGACCAAAGTTATCTAATGATGTACTATCAATTGATTGCAATTTACGTATAATTTGCTGTACTTCAATATCCGTGTAGACCTTAAATTCGGTCTGGGTCGATTTATTCATAATTTGATTATCAGTAAGTTTGAGTTTTTTTATACTTTCATCTATATCAAAATCGCCGTCTTCGGATATTTTTCTTTTCATCCCTTTTTTTCTACGTTTATTTTTTTGTGGCGTTTTACGTTTCAAACGACGACGCCGCGCGCATCTTCTTCTCGGCACAAACCAAAGCGCACGCGTCTATTATACCCATACCCATGCAGAACCGAATGTGCCTTTCGCGTGGGAAGGGGACAATGTTCCAATTTATAGCTAATTGTGGACATGTAAAAGACTTTTACTCGACATTCGACGCTTCGGATAAAAGTCAGTACACGGATCAAAAAGTGTTTGGAAATCTGAGGGGGCATCTGGATACGACAGTTGAACTCCATCGTTTGTTCGAGGATGGTATAAAAAGTGAACTTATCGGCAGTGTCAAGTTCTCTTACGATGTTGCTGGGATGAAAGTGTCTGCTTTGGTGTTCAATACAGGTTCGTGTAAATTGTGCGGGGGGTTTCCGATGCACGTCAAGGAATCGTTTGATGTTGTTGATTACAACAAGTATTTGGACGAATGTGAAAGAAAGTTTGAACAAATAACAAAGTTGAAACTTGAAGGTGGCCGACTTATATGCCTAAATGGACAATTCCGTCTCGGTAACAAGTTGAGTAACTTGCTTGAATTAGACGGGTTCGTCCGAGTCCATCGTTCAAAATTTGATCATGTAAAGCAACCGAATCTAGACAATAAAGGGAGGCGCGGGGCGTACAAACTTTATTTGCATAAGGACAGGAAGACACACATCGCACTTGATTATAAAGGAACCTGTCAAGTGTTTGCGTGCAAAACTGTCGAAGAATTATTTAGAACATTCGGAATGCTGGTATGAATGATTGTCAATGATTGTCAAATGTTAATGTTCCATGTTCCATGTTCCATGTTCCATGTTCCATGTTCCATGTTCATGTTCATGTTAAATGTTAAATGTTAAATGTCAATGATTGTCAATTGTATGTCAAATGTGCTTCTTAAGATCAAAATATCAAACCCTAGAAAATATCTATCAAACCTGGCCCTAGAAGAACAATATGCGGTGACCTAGATTTGAAACTCGTCATTTACACGCTGCGCACTTGACATCGCATTCGGCTCAAAAGATGCCCCAGCCATCTACATGCAACACATTCAGCCCTCCCTCGTCGCCACGCATGTCATGTGCACCGAGGATGTGCAACCTACCCACGCCAACATTGCCAGCATCCTCGCTAAGGGATAAAATAAAGTTCTCCCAGGGCAAGGATGCCGATGATGAAGATGGTGGGTGCCAAGCGAAGCAGCGGATTTTAGCCGCGATCAGGCGCGAGGCAGGAAATATACGTGCTACAGAGTACACGCGTATTACGCGGCTAGTTGAAACCTTTGTCGAAGATGGTGCGGAAGGCGACGCTATGGTTCATAAAGACACGGAACGCGAGAACACTTCCTTGATAGACGCGGCTGAAGGAATTATGGGCGTCATTTTCGATATAAAGGACAGGGTGATGACAAACGACGAATATTTGTCGCTAAACAATCTTTGTCGAACTGTATACGATGGGGACCAGGTGATAACAGCTGGAAGAGGAGAAGATGGGCGCGAAAGGACTATGTGCCGCACGAGTTTAAAGGACTTGTATGAATTTGTTGAAAACGCAAATGCAGCTAGAATGGTGCATAAACAAATAATTGAGAAGGGTGATAAGGGAATTGTGGCGTCGGAGGCTGAATCAGAAATCGAGATTCTGAAGGCAAAGCACCGCGTATTCATGTTCAGAACATATGTGTTTCTGCAGAAAGTGAAAGACAGTGCCGAGCACAAGAGGCTCATGGATCTGATTCATCATTGCGCATTCAATCTTTCATACGTGTCGATGATGCTCAATTCAAAAAAGAGAAAAAGGGGAGCTGAATAGCTGATAAACATATGATTTTTTACTCATTCATTGACATTTAACATTTGACATTAACATTTGACAATCATTGACAATGATATACATTTGACAATCATTGACAATCATTGACAATCAATACAACTTATTCAATTAATTGATTTTCGCGATAGCATTATGCCAATCTACACGCAATTTTTCCAGAGTATCTTTTACATGTCGTAAGGCAATTTGCTGAAAAAAACTCAAAACTTTCTGGGTTGTCTTTATCGTTGAAGTCAGCTTCATACAAACCGTGTTTTCCAGCGGATGTGTTACGAAATACCCAATAAACGATAAATCTTCTGCATTCTGCTTTCTTATGAACTCATTGTACACGAGAGCTTGGATCAGATTTCCGATTGTGTGTGATTCGTCGGGAATAGTGATTTCATAATGATCGTTATCAATATTCTTGATCTCCAAACTTTTATTTTCCATGTGCATGTCAATTCTTGAACTTATATAATCGATAGCTTGTGTGAAAATTTCGGAGGGCATTAACCCGCACTCGGAATCGATTTTAAATTTGAAATGATTTGGTTCACCTGTAATATCGTCTTTCATGTAGGCTCTCTGCTTGTCTATTGTATTGAATTTCAATTTTGCCTGCTTTTTGAAGTCGTCGCGTAAATCTTTGATAATTTTGTAGTATTTTGTAACTTCGACTGTTTCTTCGGATTTTACCCGCTTAGTAAACTTATCTTGATATTGTTCACCGTTCGCTGAATTATATTGATCTTCGGTCAATTCCTCTAAAAAGGCTTTTTCATACCGTTCGATGTATTTTTCAGTGAAATCTGTCTCGGCTCTTTTAAGATCTTCTCCTTCGACAACTTTGTTCATGTAGGTGGACAAACTTGTGGGAGAGAAGCAACTATGTTGCTGACCACAGCCTCTAGAAGCTTGTAGCTTTACGTTGAGTTTTGGATAGACATTTGTTGTTCCGGGTGGCAATTTTGTAATCAAGATGAAATGTTCTTCTTTTGTTTTACCATCTGGAATGAAAGGGGGGAAAAGTTCATCTCTTTCTTTTTCTGTCATTTCAATACCATTTTTTCTAACGTTGATATGTTTGGAAGTGATATTCATGAAAGTGTTAAATTTATTTTCTTGATTGATTTCGAAAGAAAAGTCGTCTTTGTTCCATTTATCGATGTACTCCTTTTTTAAATGAATTGGGATCATGCTTAATCGTTGGGAAAGAAATTCGTTGTGAAGTGGGGAATCATTATGAATGATTTCAATATCAGTGTTGTCGATTGATTTGGCGTCAAAAAAGAAAGCGACATTTTGCACATTTGATTGAATCGTACGTCTTATTGAGTTTACAATACTGACATCAACATTTTTGATTGAAAAAGTCCCCCTTTTTTTATCGAGATCAATCTCGTAAAATGTTTTATCATCGGCCATTTTATGTATATAGAATTATTTTCTTTTTAAATGGTTTTGAACATCTACCGACGCATTGGACGGTTGTTTTTAAACTGCATCACATGTTGTCGATGATGTCTTCGATCATTTTTGAGGATTTTTCGATTACGTTTATTTCTTTCTGGGAATTCAAAATAGCGGATCTTTCTAGGGTTTTTTTAATATTGTGATCACACTTGTACATTATATAAACGTGAATTGAAAGTATAGCGGTGGTTGTAAAGGGGAGAACATAGGAGGGTATTGCGAGGTACGGTATTATAATATACACCATTGATATAATATTACATGTGTAAAAGTTAAATGTGCGTAACCTGACTGCACTTTTGTACATTTTGTTAAGTTTCTTATACTCTGTCGCCCGGATGAATTCATTTTTAGTATAACCTTGCAAACATATTCTCGATTTCTGCAATCTATCGTTGTCCGTTTCCAATTCATCTTTTTCCACTTTCAATTCATTTAGTTCAGTTTTGACGGAGTCATATTTCTGATGTAAGACATCATTTTGCATGATGATATAGGACACAGAAGCATTCGAAGTATCTTTGTTATTTTCATTTGTAGAGTTATTGCCGTTGGCGAAAAACAGCTGGACAGGCGTTTGGGACGGGTCTTCCATTTTACAATTCATACATATCCCCTAATCCTTAAGTAATTTATTCTTTGGCTATGCTTTTCAAACTGTTCAGATGACATCTATAAATTGTCAAAGCGTGTATCTCTCCCAACTTACTGATTGAGCCGAATTCTTTGTCAGATGATATCATTTTCCAATCTGATTTCTCCCACATAACCCTGCCACGTGAATGTCGACAATGTTTATTCATGGCTCTGATGACGTATGGAATTAAAGAAACCCAATGTCTGGGACCGAATAATGTATTCAATCTGGGATCGGAAAACTGCGTCCTTACATCCGCATAGATTATGTTTCTCCATTTATCTTTTAAGTCAACATTTGAACGAGTATTCAATTGTTGCAGTTTTGGATCGTTTTTCATTTTATACCATTTGAGGCCATGTGCGTTTACGCCGATAATCAAGTTATTGATTTCAGTTCTGCTCCATTTGTTTTTTTTGTAGGATGCGAGGGCCGAAAAGATCCGAGGTGGAGGCTCGAGTTGATAGTGACCATTGTTTGAACGATCTTCATGTGAGATCGCTTGCGAGCATTCATCTGGAAGGTCGCGGAGGACTTCGACGTGCAAATCGGGTGTCGACATCCCGTGACTATGCCGCGGTACGAGTCCGTTGCTTGTTTGGTAAAATATCTTGTATTCTTCATCGGGATCGATGTTTGGTAAGGATGGCGTAAGGAGCGGTTCGTCGTCACCATTGACGATATCGTCCGCTGATCGAGGTGTGCACCAACCGAGGGGATTTTCTTCGTAAAAGCGCGTGACGTGATCGGCGCTCGACGCGCTGCTACCATCTGCCATCGTCCGTGTGTGCGCTGCGTGCTTAGAAGTCGTCGTCGGTGGCGAAAGACAATTGTTCTTTAGAAGATGCTTTCGAATAGTCTGACACCCTGGCTTCGAAAAAATTTGTTTTATTTTCAAGACTTATTCGCTGCATGAAATCGAGGGGGCATTTATCGATATTATAAATTGGCGAGTATCCAAGTTGTTTGATGAGTCTATCAGCGACGTATTTAATATACGTTGCCATCATTTCCGAGTTTAGACCCAGTAGGGAGCACGGTATGCTTTCAGTGATGAATTCTGTTTCAATCGCGACGGCTTCCGAGAACATTTCGTGAACGGCCTTCTCGACGGGTCGCTTTTTTATGAAAGAGAACAGTAGTACCGCGAACTCAGTGTGCAGTGATTCGTCGCGGGAAATGAGTTCGTTCGAAAACGTGAGTGCTTCTAAAATCCCTTGTTCTTTGATGAAATATATACTGGCAAACGCACCGCTAAAGAATACTCCTTCGACTATGGCGAAAGCGATCAATCTAATGGCGAATGACGAATCCTTGTCATCTATGTATTTCATAGCCCAATCCGCTTTTTTACGAATTGTTGGAATTGTATCAATGGCATTGAATAGATGATGCTTTTTACCTTCATCTTTTATGTATGTATCGATAAGTAGGGAGTATGTTTCTGAGTGCACAGCTTCTATGGCCATTTGGAAAGTATAGAAACATTTGGCTTCGGGAACTGCAATTTCGCTGCAAAATCTAGAGGCCAAATTTTCTATGACGATTCCGTCCGATCCTGCAAAGAAGGCTAGCTGATTTTCGAGGAAATATTTTACTTTGGGGTCAAGCGAGTTCCATTCATCGAGATCTTTCTGAGTAAAGGACAATTCTTCTGCGGTCCAATACGAAGATTGTGCCAATTTGTACATATGCCAAATTTGTTGATATTTGATTGGGAAAACAACGAATCTCGAGTTATCATTCGACAGGAGTGGCTCCATTTTCATTATAAAAAGAAATTTAAATTCCGAAAAAAATAAATCCGTTTTTTTAAAAATTTTCTCATTTAAAAAGTAAGATAAGAAGATGAGCACAGCGAACAACTACTATTCTACATTAGACTTGGAATACCCGTTTCCGAATGATTCCGTGATTGAAACAACTGATCAAGCTGAACTTGAAAAGGCACAAGTATTCGCGCAATTTAATACGGTAGTCGGGAATATGGTTTTCACTCCGGATCACGAAGTAGATCCCGAGGATCTCCAGTTTCGAATCAGTAAAGAGGCAAAATTTTTCCTGGGTTCAAATGATGCGAATTCTAATAATTCAAATTATACACTGGCCATTGAAGATGTTGAAAACGCGGATGAATTACAATTTAGATCATACCATAATGCTATCGAATTCAATGCCGAAAAACTAAACATGAAGGGTATAACTGTGAGCGATTATGGTTCGTCGACGAGAATGTCGACCGAAAAAATGTTTCAAATTCATTCGGGTGAAAGATTTGAATTTGAAGGCGACGCGGAGTTTAAAGATGATTCAAAGTTTGACAAAAATGTATATGTTGGAGATTCACTTGTTTTCCAGGCGAGTAATTATGGTGGTGATTCGAATGAACAAGTTAGGATCGCATTTCAATACAATCAATCTAGAGATACATTAGATCTTGTTAAACAACACGGCGTCGGAAACGTCTGCAAAAAGAAGTTAATGGCAAGATTGGGAAGCGGAGTTGTGGCAGGAGTGTCTTTGAATAAAGGCGGAGAATTAGAGAATGTGCCATTTTATAAGTCATATTCACAAACATATGACAAGAACGCTCCAATTTACGAAGATATATTTGACACGTGGATGAACGCTAACTCCTCTCAGATAGGCCTTGAATTATTTACAAATGACGCAGGATATATGACGACTATGCAGGAACGGCCTATCGAAAGGAAGTGGCGGTTTAGAGAGAATGCTGGAGATGGTTCACTTAGAATTGAGAAGTTCGATGGTACTGACTGGGTGTTAAAATTCGAATTTGAGACTTGATGGGAACAATAGTTTTTGTACAGATTTTGCTTTTTTTTCAGCTTACAACCTTACAGACATTTTCGAAGACATCGCTGTGTCGTTTGTATATAAAGCAATTTGAAAAACCTTGGAAAATCACTTAAAAAGAATTTGTTTGTTACGAGTAATGGACAACTCGACAACGGAAGAAATCTTAATTGACACAATATTCAATACTATTTCAATCGATACTATCAAGAATGCATCTAAAAATAAAAAACACATTTCCTCGATAAAAAAATCTTTCAAAAACTCTGGTGTGATCATGAGCAACGACGATATTGTTCAGCGTTGCAACCAAATTAGTCTCAATAATTCTAAAGTCGAAGAGCTTAAAAAACTTCCTGTTGTAGAACAACGTAGCGAAGAGTGGTACAGAATAAGAGATAACATGATAACTGCGAGTGACTTCGGACAAGCCCTCGGAGTCGGTAAATTCGGGAGTACGAAAGACTTCTATATAAAAAAATGCGGTTATCAAGAGCCCCCGCCCTTTTATGGCGCAAGCTTATCCCATGGTATCCGATATGAACCTGTCGCAACTCGAGCTTATGAACTTAAAATGAATACCAAAGTCCACGAATTCGGATTGCTTCAACATCCAGATTTAAAATTCTTAGGTGCTAGTCCAGATGGGATCACTGATCATGGAATCATGCTCGAAATAAAATGTCCATTTAAACGTAAGATCGACGGTAAAATTGTAGATCAATATTTGTATCAAATGCAGGGTCAATTAGATGTTTGTAGACTTGACGTCTGTCACTTCCTTGAATGCAAATTTGAAGAATATATCGACGAAATCGAATTCGAGGAGGATTGGAACGATGATTTGACTCTCTCGCGCGAAGGTCATCAAAAAGGAGTTATAATTGAAGTTGACGGTAACAGTGCACCAATATATTCCGATCCGGGGTTAACCAAAACTGAATATAAAAAGTGGTTGTCGAAGCAATTGATAGATATTCACGACACAGATTTCGTCATGATCTATTACAGACTTAGTCAATACAGTATACAAATTGTTAAACGGGACGAAGCTTTTTTGAAAGAAAAAAATGAACTTCTTGGTAATACATGGAGTAATATACTAAATTACAAAAGTAACAAACAAGCATACGATGAAGACATAGGATTCAAACCTCCACCAAAAAAAAGGCCTGTCAAATGCTTATTCAGAGACATCTGATGATATCTCCTTGTTTGAAAACATTCCAATCGTTCGCCACAGAAAAGAAGGAAAGCGAGAAAATAAAAGAAAGAAATTTTGATGAAAATATCAGTAAAAATCGTCACAACATCCTCAACAAACCCCATGGACGCATTTCTTACGATGAACATAACAAAGGAGGCCACTGTATCGGTATGCGATCAAAAGATCCGCGGTGGTGACGACGGCGACGGGAAGCAAAAGAAAAAGCGAGGTTGGCCGAAAGGAAAGCCAAGAGGTCCTAAGAAGAAACAGAAAGTTGAAACGCCATCGGTAATCGTTTTATCAGACGATGACAGTCCCGTTGCTCCGGTTGCGACACCTTCTCCCCAACGAGATGTAGGGAAGTCAGAAACGGAAAGTAAAGCGGCATCGTCTTCTTCGCCGGCGGAAGGTTGCGCGGAGACGGTAAAAAAGTTGCAGAGCTTTATATTGAAGCGGATGCATTATTTGTACAAATTCAAATCGAGGCTGGAAGAGATGCAGAGAGAAGAGGTATCACAAATAGACGACAATCTTGCATTCGATGCCCTGTCGCTGATGGAGAATTATCTTTTGAAGAATTTGAACCGTATACGGGAATACAAGGAGGGATTACGTGTCAAAAGTTAATATACGTAAATTAATTACTTAAATTTATCGATACACTATTTTTTGTTCTAAAGTAGTAAATGGAGATGCAAAAGAAATTTGATTTGATTGACGTCACGGTAAAAGAGGTATTGTCTACTATTGATAGTAAACATGCTGATGTCACACAAGCAATATTGAAGGCCAATGCGACTGTGTGTAGTCTCAAACGAGAGGGTGTTAGCATATTGAACAGCACCAAGTTGGTATCAACACTCATGAAGAACTTTTCGAACGTAAGATCTATATCTGGAATTGAGAAGAAGAGGCTTGTTATGAAAATGATGAAAGAAGTAGCGGGAAATTGTCCAGAAGCTGACATGATATTATCTTTGACTCCTGGTCTGGTTGACAATTTTTGTACTTTGATAAAAAAGAACAAGAGTATGTTGGTGAAGTTGAAAGAGGCACTCGTCGCGATGTTGAGTACAAATTGTTTGAGAAAAAACGGTCAGTTGTAGGTGAAATATATTGTTGAACTATTTACATCCGAGAAAAGGCTGTTTTCCAATTGACGCTCCTTATCTAAATGATTTGTATCGTCGGGTTTCAAAGTTATTGTTTCATTCTGGTCATTTTGTATCGAGAGATAGTATTTCGCTTTAGACGATGTATCGACGGCGTATATAGATGTTAACTTACGAATCTCGTCCAGGTGGGAACGTACTTCAATAACATTTGCGTCGTAGTCGACATTCCAGACCAGATTGTCGACACGTTCCTTAAATTTGAGAGTTTTGTTATTGGAGTCGATGACTTGCAAATCAAGGTTAGTCAGAACGAGAGGAATGTCAGACGAGTGGTTATTATTTTTGATCGGTTGATAATGGTAATAGAAGATATCCCCGAGGGTCAATATTCGGGTAAGGACTAAACTTGTGTGATAGTCTTTGATATTCTTTTCAGTCAATATAGTGGATCTTGCCATCTGTTTACACCTTATATGTACATGTGGTCCGTCAAGTTTGTCCTTAGACTTAACGATCAAACATTCTAGATTCAGGTTTTTTGTGTGTAGTTCATCATCAAATACGAAAGAATTCCAATCATTTTTTAAATGGGCGTTTTTGGAGTCCAGGATGATAACTTTGGCGATTTCTTCGACAGGGACACTATGTGATGTGTTGGACGAAGTTTCGAGTATATATTTCTTCATTAACAAAACAGTTTTCTTATGAAGTTCTTCTTCATTATGAATGTCTAGAAGAAATTTTGGGCTATTTCTAATCTGATCAACCACATTTAGAAGTGAATGTTTGACATTTAATCGAGGTTGTATTGTGTTGTATGTGATGAATTCGTTTATTTCGCGTTCTATATTTTTGAACATTTCAACAGAAAAATTTGTCATTTTTATATAATTTAGCGAGTTTTCTTTAAGTAATTTTTTCGCGAATGAATATATATCAGATTTAAAAAATAGTGCATTTCAATATTATATCCGAGAAAGTTAATATACAAATGACTTCCGTAGGCGATTATTACGGTACGATCGACACTGCGTTTGCCTTTGGCAACGACGACACCGAGGGCGTAACGGAATATGCTCAGTTCAACACACTCGTTACGAACAAGTTCTTCACCCCCGACAATGATGCGGACCCCGAAGATCTCCAATTCCGTGTAAGTAAGGACGTGAAGTTTTTCCTTGGTTCGAATGACACGAGCGATAACGATGAGTACACTTTGAAGTTGTCAGATGACGCTGACAACAACGTAGTGACGTTACAGTCTGCTCGGCAGACGATGAACTTTTCGGCGGATTATGTAGCGATGGGTGGTATCGCAATCAACGAGACGGCTACGGCGACTCGCCTATCCTCTGAAAAGCTCATGCAAATTCATTCGGGTGTCAAGTTCCAAATGCTTGGCCAGTCTGAATTCAAAAACGAGGCAAAGTTTGATAAAAACGTATACATCGGACAATCTCTCATTTTCCAACAATCAAACTACGGTGGCGATTCGAACGATCAAGTCAGAATTGCTTTCCAATACAATCAAAACAGAGATACCCTGGATATTGTCAAACAGAAAGGCAACGGTGCCCAGGCTGGGAAACGTCTTATGGCTCGCCTTGGTTTGGGTGGTGTTATGGGTAACACAGCTGAACTTGACAACGTCCCCTATTACCAATCTACCCCAGTATCAGGTGCATATTCCGCCGACGCGCCCATATACGAGGATGTCTTCGATTCCTGGATTGACGCCCATGCCTCTAACATTAATGTCAGCGCTTTCCAGAACAACGTTGGTTACTTGACCACCATGAACAGGACGCCTATCGAGAGCAAGTGGAGATTCAGAGAATCCGACGACGGAGAGGAGCTTTATGTAGAGAAGTATGACGGTACCAACTGGGTACTGAAGTTTACATTCGAGGATTAAATATAATTCGGCGATAATTTTTTGGACATGAACAACAATTCGTTATATACATTCGCTATTCGATTATTTGTCAGTCGACTTCTTCGATAGCGGGACCATTTTTGGCGCCGTCGTCGGTTTCCATTGGCATGGGTTGTTCATCGCCCCCATTGGAAGCTTCAGGCTGTTTGTGCAATTTTGCAATCGCCCCTTGAATTTCTTCGAGATGCGATTTATACTCGTCAGTTGAAGCGGTCTGATTGTCATCAAGCCAGGAGAGTTTGTCTTGAATCAGTTGTTGGAATGCGTCCTTGTCCGTGAGTGCATTTTCTTCGGTGTTATTTTTGACATGATACACGAAGGATTCGAGCTCGTTTCTGGCATCTACCCTTTCTTTGTTCCGTTCGTCGTCCTCTTTAAAATTTTCCGCGTCCTGAACCATTCGTTCGATATCCTCTTTCGACATTTTCGAATCGTTCGTGATGGTGATACTTTGTTTTTTTCCCGTGCTTTTGTCGATCGCAGACACGTTCATGATCCCGTTAGCGTCGATATCGAATGAGACTTCGATTTGTGGGATGCCCCTTGGCGCTGGTGGAATTCCGGCCAATTCGAAAGTCCCGAGACACTTGTTATCTTTGGTGAACTTTCTTTCGCCTTCAAATACCTGTATCGTGACTGCGGGTTGATTGTCCGAGTACGTTGAAAAGACTTCGGACTTCTTCGATGGAATCGTTGTATTCCTTGAAATCAAGTTTGTCATCAATCCGCCGGCCGTTTCGATACCGAGGCTGAGGGGTGTAACGTCGAGGAGTAGGAGGTCCTGGATTCGTTCGTCCTTGTCCCCTGATAAAAGCGCAGCTTGTAATGCGGCGCCCGTGGCGACAGCTTCGTCTGGATTTACAGATTTGCAAAGTTCTTTTCCGTTAAAGAAACTGGACAACATAGATTGTATTTTAGGAATTCGGGTTGATCCACCTACAAGGATTACTTCGTCAATATCTGATTTAGAAAGCTTGGAATCCGAAAGTACACTTTCGACTGTCGTAATCGTTTTGTTGAAAACGTCAGAGCACAGTTCATCGAATCGCGCTTTTGTTAAACTGCTCGCAAAGTCAGTTCCTTCGAAGAAAGACTCTATTTCAAGCTGCGCCTGGTTGGAACTTGAAAGATTCCGCTTCAATTTTTCTGCAGCAGTCTGAAGACGCCGCATAGATCTTTTGTTACCAGAAGGATCTTTCTTAAACTTCCTCTTAAACTCTTGTGTAAAGTGTTTTACAATTCGGTTGTCAAAATCTTCACCGCCGAGATGACTGTCTCCTCCTGTTGACTTGACTTCAAAAACCCCTTCGTCAATCGAAAGAACCGTGACGTCGAATGTTCCTCCTCCGAGATCGAACACAAGAACATTCTGTTCACCAGCTTTAGATGAATCAAGGCCGTATGCTAATGCAGCGGCAGTCGGTTCGTTGATTATTCGCAGCGGGTTGAGGCCCGCGATTGTGCAGGCATCCTTGGTAGCCTGACGTTGCGTATCCCCGAAGTATGCCGGCACAGTTACCACGGCGTCGGTCACACCCGCACCGATGTAAGTCTCGGCGACAGACTTCATCTTAGATAAGACCATGGCTGAAATTTCCTCAGCAGAGTATTGTTTCTTTTCTCCTTTGTAATCGACGGATACGATGGGTTTGTTCTTAGGATCTGCTTTCACTTCAAATGGCCACAGTTCGCAGTCAGATTGAACAGTTTGGTCGGTATATTGACGTCCTATGAGTCTCTTGGCGTCGTAAACTGTGTTGGCTGGATTCATAGAGCTTTGGTTTTTTGCAGCATCGCCGACAAGACGCTCTTCATCGGTGAATGCCACGATAGACGGTGTTGTTCGGTTACCTTGTTCGTTAGCGATAATTTCGGCTTTACCGTGCTGGTACACTCCGACGCAGCTGAAAGTTGTCCCGAGGTCGATCCCAATAGCTGGCATCGTTACTTTGGATATATCGTTAGTAATGAGGCATGTCTTTAAATAGTTTTACTGGATTGGCTGGATTTATTTCTTTTTAATAATCAAATGATTGGAGGTACGATCAAACTTGTATATCATCTCGTTGTGATAATGTCGGTTATGATTACATTTTATTACGTAGATTTGTACAATAAGCTTTTACAGAAATTGACGTCGATCGACAATAAGGTGAAAAAGCTAAAGCCTAAAGAATGATACCTAAAAGTAGTGACCCGCATCAAAGCTACAGGGGCATTGAAGTTGAAAAACTTCATGCTTCGTACTGGCGCAATCGAGTCAACGGCAGCCTAGCTGCTATGGGATTAGAAGATTATATTTTTAATATCATTATAGGTCATATAATGAACGTAACCTTGATCGGTACTGTACCTCGCGGACTTTGTCTATCGGCATTAGATGAGACTCAGCGGCGAAGATTGCTGGCTTTTGTGAAGAGGGATGACGCCATGAAATGCATAAAATACGTATCGACGTTCAGAAGTAGGTTTGGTTATTGGCCAGAGTGCGACTTGTCAAGGACTGTTCCGACCGAAATACAGCAATTAGAAAATGTAAAACCGAGAAGCATTGAAAGCGTCGAGAAGTTTTTTTACCCAATAGATTACAACAATTCTACAGTTGAGGAATTGTGTGCTGTCTATAATATTCCGTTGCTTTTAGTTCATTCATTTGATTATGAATCGGATGCATCTAAAAAACTCCAGGTTATGTTATCCGCCCAGCATTTAAATTGTACACCGGATATGTATCGATACACTTCGAAGTTGAATCAATTGTTGAACCTTGATATCGACAACGAATAAAAATCTCACATGAATGTATCTATTTATTGCAGATATTTCATGGTAACAACGACACAAATATTCGCGCATCGAGATGAGCAGGCTTATCACCCATGCAGCGCCGCCGTTCCGACCCCCTACACGTTGGACTAGCCGGTGCGGGAAACATAGACGTCGTGAACCAAGGAAATTTTCTGTGCGTGCTACGGATGGGTGCATGGTGATGTGTTCCCGAGTAATAAAACCGAAAGTCGCAGTTTTCCCGAGAGACTTTACACCGATGCTACTGTCAGAGACTCCGGGACCTACTGCGACAGCAGATATTATTGTCGACGGATCCGCATTCTACGTGCCCGGCAAGATAGTCACGGGCGAGTACTTTTGTATAACCGTGGATAGTGAAAAAATCGAGTCCCTAGGAGATGCTTTGAAGATGCATATTTTAGAGGCAGTAGGCGACAGTACTTTTCATGAAGGTGGTCCGGTATATTTTGTCGTCGTGGTCAACCCAGATAATTCCAATTATGTTTACGTGTATGATTTGGAAGATGTTGAGTGTTATGTGGCTAATTTTTGCGATGACCAGTTCACGTTTGCACGAGCAATTTTCGGGCCTAAACTTCTGGACGAGCTGAAGGAAGTTCTACAGTGAAAAATAATCGATCTTCAAGATCGAAAGAAAGCAGAATAGATATAAGTCCCGACCACGATCGCAATTGAAGTTATCTTGAAAGAAAACATTTATTATATGAAAATATATTGTAAGTTAATACTATTTGTTAATCTTTCAAAGAAACTTTAAATTCGGTATCGGATAACCTTTCCATGACACCAGCAAACACTCGTTTTTCGTTTTGTTTTTTGTATAGAATTCCGGTCCTAGGCGCAGTTGGTGTGAACAAATATTCATGATCCTTTTCAGAGTGTCTAAATTTCACCAGAAGAACTCGATCATCATCATTGTCGCCGTATGGCGTTTTCTGCACTGGAATTGAAACGGTAATTGCGTCACTCTTGATATTGAAAGAAAACATGTTTTCATAACTTGTCTTCTTCGGATTCATTTTTAGGCAATCGCTCGATGTTTTATGAATGCTACAATCGATTGACGCTTCTTGAAGTAGTATTTGAAATCGTTCTATTTGGTCAGTTTTCTGTTTAGCTATCTCTCGTATTAATTGGTCAGATGTTTGTCCGTTGTCCTTGAGTAATGGGTGATTACCGCGCTGTTCAATCTGTGTAATTTGATCGTCTGAGAAGACAGATACGTACTTAAATACTTTGACATTTCTTTCACGCTCGTCTAGCGCTTCATGGGAATTCATCCTGACAGCTCGACCAATTACTTGTTTTAAACGAATGTCGTTCCAGTAAGGTTCGACTATAAACACGGACCTTATGTTTTTCAGGCTGATTCCTTCAGAACCCGATTTTGTGAGTAAGACGCATTTTACGATTTTGCCATTTACTTGGATGTTATCTTCTACTTCTTCGAATTTGTTCTTAATATCTTGGAATAGTTCCGGGAGTTTCTTAAGTTCGCCTAGTTCGTTATTGCAGATCTGGATCAAAATTTTATTCACTTCCATATCTGGGCTGGAGCCATAATGAATAAAATACGTGTTGCAATTTTCATTTGATCTCAGTCGTTTATCGAGTCGAAAAACGCCCCCTTCTTTAACAATCTTCAACTCGCATATATTTTTCTTTTCAAGTATCAACTTCATGATTTGGATCCCTTCGACGTTCTTGAAGTCAGAATATACCATGCCTATCCCTTTTTCCGATTCGATTTTGTTGTATATATCTGCGAATTTAGGGGACATTTCACTTTCAAGGGTTTGGATCAACTTGTTATCTTTTTCTAATTCATCAAAGTATTCCGACAGTCTTTCGATGCTTTCTGATATTTTGTTATTGTACTGTTTTTGGGATTTGGTATCGATCTTCTGACTAGTTGGATCATATGTGATGTGCTCGGCCGAATCTACATCGAGAACGTCGTTCACGAATACCCGTAAATCTTTCGGGAACAGGCGGTCAATTTTCGGTGTTTCAGGGAAAGCGAAGTTACAAACAGCTCTAGAATATACTTTGTATACCGAATTTAAAATTGGACTCTTTTCCGATTTTATTTCGGTAGCTCTTTTTTCTTTGTATTGATCAAATTGGATATCGGTCAATTTCAACTGGACGTCGTGTTCGCTAATCTCTGCAAAGTTATTGTTGTCACTCTGTTGTGAATAATACGAAATGGATCCTGCAATTCTGCGCTTAAAAACATCTTTCGATTCCTTGTCTTGGAATTGTTTGTCGAATTCATCTGAGTTGATCGGAAGAGCATAGTTTATTTCACTTCTCACCTTACCCAGACCCAACGATTTCGTGATTATTTTCAGCTTCTTTTTATCTACAACAGGCTGTTTTAACTTCACGAGTAACCCGTCATTCACTTTTGTAAATAGTGGAGGAGTCAGTGTGAATTTCATGATGTAATCTGGATCTGTTTTTGAAAGTTCCGATGTGAGAATATGCTGGTTTTCAATCAGTGACTCGCGTAATGATGCTAATGATGCGGGGTCAGTGTTCCCAGGTATCACTGCAGAGTAAACTATCTGTTTACCGCGAAGAAGGTTTACTATATGCGATATCTCAACAGGGTGATTTATCATAGGAGTACCTGACATCAAGACAAATTTAGAGTTTTCGGCATCTGTGAGTTTTTTATACAATTTCGACTTGATACTTTTGGGGTTCTTTAGCCCGCTCGTAATATTATGAACTTCGTCAATTATGATCAACTTGTCATCAAAATGATTCTTTTCAAAATTGTTCAAACCGGTATGAGTCAACCCGTTTGAATGTATGAAACTATACTTGTTAATGTCGACCGATTCGTTATAAAGTTTAAGTTCATTTATGAAATTCGTTTTGAGGGACGCAGGCAAGATGACTAAGACGTTTTTGAATCCACCCGTTTCAGCGATTGAGATAGCTGTCCGTGTTTTTCCAGATCCAAGACCATGATAAAGAAGAATGCCTCTGAACGGAGTGTCCGAACTTATAAACTTTGAGGGTATTGCTTGATGTAATTTCACTTTATCGTCGGTATCATCAAATTCCCTATTGAATTTCTCGAAGGTTTTTGAAGCCCAGTCTGGGAATGCATTATGAAAGTTACTTCTGAACAGCGTGCCTGATTCATCTACGATAGTGTCAGTCACGCCTGTGTTGACTTGCAATCTTCTTCTAAGTCGTTCATCGGCCTTTTCATTATTCCTATTTGCCCTAGCTTCCAGCTTTTCAGCGCTTTTTGTGGCCTTCTTTTCAGCGGCAGCTTTTTTAGCAGCAGCCTTTACTGCTTTCTCGGCAGCAGCTTTCTCCGCGGCAGCTTTTTTAGCAGCAGCCTTTACTGCTTTCTCGGCAGCAGCTTTCTCCGCGGCAGCTTTTTTAGCAGCAGCCTTTTCAGCGGCAGCTTTCTCGGCAGCAGCTTTTTTAGCAGCAGCATTTGCAGCTTTCTCGACAGCAGCTTTCTCCGCGGCGGCTGTTTTAGCAGCAGCCTTTTCAGCGGCAGCTTTCTCGGCGGCAGCCTTTTCAGCGGCAGCCTTTTCAGCGGCGGCTTTCTCGGCAGCAGCTTTTTTAATAGCAGCTTTCTCGGCAGTTGCCTTTTCAGCGGCAGCTTTCTCGGCGGCAGCCTTTTCAGCGGCAGCTTTTTTAATAGCAGTTTTCTCGGCGGCAGCCTTTTCAGCGGCGGCTTTCTCGGCAGCCTTTGCAGCTTTCTTTTCGGCAGCCTTTTCCTCAGCGACGGCCTTTGCGTTAGCGGTAGCCTTTGCAGCAAGTTTTTGTTTCAGTCTTAGGTCATTTAGAGATAAGTTTTTCTTTGGTGCGCTGCTTTCTTCCTTGTCCATAATTACGGGTTTTTTGCCGCTGAGCTCATCCACTTGACGTTGTAGCAATGCGAGTCTTTCTTGTAACTGTTGGTGGATGCTCTGTCGTGTTGGTGTGATTGACGGGGGCATAGTACTAATAATATAGTGTGAGATAAAAATGATGTATATTTCGAGTAGCATTCATGCACGTGTGGTGCTGTTACTTACTTTAGTGTTCTCGAACATGTTGCGCTTGAAGAATTCAACAGTTGATACGCGATTTCCTCCGAGCATGGACGAAAGTGCTTGCATAGGCGATTTCACGAGGCGCAACATATTGGCTCGAGATATACGTCTGTCATCCAACAAGATTTCTTGCTTGAAGTTATCGACAGTTTTTATTTTTTTGTCAATGAAAGCATCTTGAAGATTCAGAGAAGAAAGCATATCCTTGTACACCAGCTTTTCGCTGTAATTCAGAATTACGTCGATTTCTTGCTTGAGTTGCACAATCTCGTCAACCAGCCCGTCCTTATCGAAGTCGTCAAGCTTTTGGTGAACTTCCGCAAAGTATTCTACCCAGAGTATAGTTGGATAAATATTTTTGTGCAGATTTCCGAATTTGATTTTTTGCCATATTTTGTTGATAACTGAAGCAAGTTTTTCATTCATTTTAGTGAGTATTTCTTTAGAATCGTCCCATTTGTAAAATCTCGCAATTGCTATTATAAATCCAATATACGTTGACATCATAATCGGAAACACAGTATTCAATACTGGTGGGGAATCGATATATTGTTTGACAGAGTCTATGAAGGTCATACACGACGCGACAGCAATGACACTTATCTGAACGAAATCAATTTTTCTTTTTAACCCGTGATACTTCAGAGCGAGTATCCGTTGATTTTGGCGAAGTAACTCTTGGTCTGCGTTCAATATCTTCAGCCACTGCTTCACACGGGTGTACAAAACGAACGACTCCCTTTTAAATTTGTCCTCATTTTGGTCCATCGTTTTTCCGACATCCAACTTCCTAATCAGATACTCAACTCGTTCATTAAATGATTCACGGTCATTGATGGACGACGTTGATAGTCTATCCTCATCAATAAAGCTGTCAATGTCAAAGTCTGTCGCCCCGACTGTATCGGGCGATCGTTTTCTACATTCTTCATTTTTTTCTATAGTTTTCCCAATTCTGCACGAGACAGCGCCCATCTATTTATATTCTCCGTTTTTGATGCTCAAACCGTTTTTTAATATCGATATCTTCAGAAAAAGACGTGGATGAAGTCAGACAAGTATGTGACTGGGATTGATTGCTGCGTCTTGATAGAATACAGGTAGGGAATGATAATCATGTTTTTCTCGGGCAATTTAATTGTCAGAGTCTCGATTGACTCTCGATACGCGATTGAAGAGTAGAACATGTTCTTTGAACTTGAACCAGCTTTGGTGTGATACTTTTGAATAGAAATATCTTGAACTGTATCTTGGTCATTGTAAATCACTGCGAACTTAGATAAATTCTGAACGTACGTTCCGTCTGGAGTTTTTGTAGAATTTGATAGGTGATACATGTATTTGAAGGATACGTCTATGACATTTTGGGGATGGACAACTTGATCGAATATCAGCACAGGTTGCTTTTCAACGAGTAAATTTGAGTCGAAATTAGAAAGATTCGCTTGTAAAAGTTGAATATCTTTCTTAGGTTTCAAATACAACTTGATATAGGCGAACAATACGATGCATACTGCTAAAATGACAAGAACACTCATTTAATTAGTCGATTGATAAAAGGCCATATAATTTATTTTAAGCATTGGACGCGAAATATATATACATATATTATAACTGTACAATGGAACTTTATTTCCAAATCTTGATGAGGAAAATGATCAACGCCGTCGTTCTTTTAGGGGCATTAAACTGGGGATTCATCGGGTTATTTAGATTCAACTTGATAACTTTCATAACTCAACGTTTCACCCCAATTCGTTTGAACCGTACCATGTATACCATCGTTGGGGCTTGTGCGTTAATGCAATTATTCAATAGAGATTACTACTTGCCTTTTCTTGGAAAGGCAGCTTTTCCCTGCGGATCGATGGTTCTCAAAACTCCCGAAGGGGCCGATACAGTGACAGCTGTAAAGGTGAAGAAAAACAGTAACGTCATATATTGGGCAGCAGAGAGTACAGATGATATCATTATCAAAAATCCTTCGAAAGCTTACGATATGTACTCAAATGCTGGGGTTGCTTTGTCAGATGACAAAGGTCGAGCAGAATTGAAGTTCAAATTTCCGGACGGATACAAAACTCCGATTGGGAAATCGCTAAAACCCCACGTGCACTACCGTGTGTGCTTAGGTAATGGCATGCTGTCGTCAATTAAAACGGTGTTTTTGAGGTGATCGCGCGTTCATTTTTTTTGGTCGTCGACCCAGGCATGCCAAAGATATTTTTGTTGTTGATTGAGAGAGTGACCCATGATATCTGCAATTCTTTTCCTTTCAATTCCTGATTTTGTTTCCAGTTTGAGATCGCGTCTCGTGATATAGACATGTCTTAAAGTCGTTAAACTAATGTCATTTTTAAATATCGCTTTCAACGTTCGATTTGCCCACTTAGAAAAGGTATTTGGTGAATTGTAGGGTAATCCATTTTGAGTGCTGACAAAAAGATAATCTCTCGGTTCTTTTGTCAAAGACTCATTAATTTCATCATACAATTCAGGTGGTATAGTGATAGTTATAGTATCGTAAGTTTTATCGGTCTTGAATTCGTTCAGCACGATCACACTGTTGTTCTTTTGTCTGAATACCAAATAATTATTGACATTATATTTGGGTTTCTTGAAGTATATTTGAAGATTGTGATAATCGTTTCTGACTGGTGGAATCGCCGTGTACATGAACAGAAGTAATCTTTCAATAGAACCTCTGTTAAGTTTGTTTCTTTTCTCAATTATATTTTCGTAGCTGGTATATGCGCCAATTTGCCTATCGGTTGGAGCATTTGAATCATATTTTGCGTCGATTACATTCTTAATTTTCCTCTTGATTATCTTATTCCATGAATCAAACGCGTCTTTATTCTCCTCTCTGAAATGTTGATTAAAGTTGAAGACAGCCATGAAGCAGCGAGCTATTTTGTCAGCGGTGTGCATACCATGACCGTTTTCTTCGGTATATTTCATTATCTCGCTGATCGTGTATTCTGGGTTCAGTAGCGTGTACTTCAGATCTTTTTTCGTGACATCCAGAAACTTGGAGATGCGCTTAAGGTATTCGAGCTTTGTAGGCTCTTTCAGGAATCGTGTATTTCTGATTGCAGCCAGTAGATCAACTTGGCCCATTTGGTTAAATATATATTGAATTACATTGAGAAAAAAAAGACATTCTAAAATTCTACGGTATTGAAATGTTTACTCTGTTCATGAACTAGGTGCCGAGATTTCGAGTGATAGTAGGCAAATATCATTGAATCGTCGTGGTTGAATCTCAGTTTCCCATGTATTATTTGCTTTACTAATTTACCCACCAATTTCGCTCGTTCTTTTTGAGAAATTGTACTCCCGTCGTACGTGTCTGGATTTACACGAATTGTTACTGTACTGACATCTGAACAATTAATCAATGACCTTATACATAGATTTTGTTCAGAAATCTTTTTTACTTCGCTGGTTGCGATGTAATTCGAGTGAGAGTCTTCGTCGATTTCTACGATTACAGCAATCTCACCAGGAATAATCCATACTAAATCTGGACGTCGACGAGCAATTCGTTTGACACAGTGATCAACGCTGACGAGTTCGTCTTTCAAATTGGGTTCGAACCCGACGATAGTTGTGATCATGTCACCGAAGACGTGTTCTGTTCGCGGAGGTGCCCCGCCATGACACTCAGCACATAGCCCGAGCACTCGTCTCCTTTTCGATAAATGCTTTCCCCTGCAATTCCTGCAAATGTTTCTGTTGATCGTTATATTACAATCCGCTCGGGCACACTCTGTGCACTCCTGTCGTCTACGATTGTGTAGGCAAATTTGGGACCCGCTGCACTGTTTGCAATGTGACTGCCTTTTTCCATGGGGGCAAGTTTTTGTTTTCATATAACCATTTACCCATTACCCTTTTAAGTGTTTTTGTTGACGGGCTGTAATTGTTCGTTGAAATTGTAATAGGAGGTGCCTCTTCTATTTCGAAAGAGTTTTCGTCACATTTCGAGGGGACGATTCGGATGATTCTACATTCTTTCGCTGTCATTTGAAGCTTGTTATTGAAAGGGGCGGCAATTGGCTTGCACAGCAATGCGTACATTTGTAATTGAAGACAAAAAAAAATAAACGAAATTGACGTATCAGAACCAAAGTATGGTTAGCCAAGCGAGCATGAGGGTGTCGAGAACTAGATTATGTTCATCTACATATACCCAATTGAATCGCAGCATGTTTCCATAAAGCAGGAATGACAGCGTTGTGAGGAAGAACATCAAAATCTGGTCTCGATTTTTGAATTTAATACCTTTCTTGTCCAGAAACGATCGCAACTTTTTGTATAGAGTTGAAACTACCTTGACATCGATGAGTACTAAAATAAAGAACTTTACAATTTGATAGGAAACTAATTTCTCCAGCAGATATTTTAATCTGAAAGAGATGTTTTCAATAGGAATTGTCTTACCATCAAAATCTGATTTCGCGAGCAAGATATCAGCGGAGTATGAAATTAAATTAGCAACTACAAATGTTAAAATGTACAGTATCATTTCTTTATGTTTTAACTTGGTTTTTTGAGTCAAGAATATTATAATTTGTGAAAATATCGATGAAATAATACTCGAAAGGATGCCTCTTGTATATTCGAGATTTTGCGGAACGAACAATTTATTCATCGTTACTCATTACTCTTATAGGAAGATAAAAAGATATAAAGGTTTAAGTAGTGATGATAATATTATGATGATCACGCGTCAAAAAGATCAATATGTCAAAGAGATCAATTGTCTGAGGAATGAAGTTGGTGCACTAAAATATAAGAAGTATATGAGTACGAATTATGGAGTAATTACATTCATTTTCTTTTGCAGCCTTCTATTCACCCAGGCTCAAAGGGATGTTGAGCTACGACCTCTGCTTGAGAGGAATTTGAGCAAGTATGGGATGAACGATATCTACGAGCTCAACCAATTTGACAAGACGATGTTGGTTACGGCGTATCATTATTTGGTTTTTCAAGCTGTATCACATCGCTTTGCGGTGTCTGTGTTGATGTTGGGATTGATGTTTATGGCATGCATTCCCGGCGCCCTTCAAATTTTACACGAGTGACCTGGAACGAAATTCTAATCTGTATTTATCGATCAGTCAAGCGCGCATATTTCAGACGTGTAAGAAAACCTCTAACGCGCTTTTGTATGACGATAGACGAATGGGTTGAGTATAATTTCCATGCCATCATCGTGTTCTTTTTGTCGATGCATATTTCCATCAACTTCAGAGTCTGTTCGCGCGAGTATAAATCTCTGGGCATCTTCTTGATTATCATGCTGCCGTGAATCAGCATGTTTTTTAGCAACGCGACTTCCAAGATGCTCTCGTTGAATGAATTAGTCAGATCGACGTCGAAGTCGTCGTTGTTAATAATCAGATTGCTTATTTCGAGCAAGCCGTGTGTCACGCATCGGAAGATGACTGGATCGCCATTTTCATCCGTCGCGTTTACATCAATGCCGAAATTCATCATAATTGATATAGCGCGTATGTTTTTGCTCGCGATACACTGATTGAGTAACGATCCGTATTGATTGTTTCTCATGTTGAAATCCATGTTGGCTCGAATGTATATAGTGCGAATCGTTTCTAAATCTAGATCGGATCTTTTTGCTGCGTGGAATAGTATATGCACACCATTGATGTCGTAAGAATCCATTGTAATTGAACAACCGAATCGTATTCCTAGAACATAGGTGATCATTTGAGCTGTGCCAAATTTTATTATGTTTGTGAGGACATCGTCACCATTCTCGTCCAGGATTGTTTCGTGTTCGAAATAGTTATTCAAGTAATGTATTGTGAAGAAATTGTTGCGTTCTCGTATACACTTGAATATGAATTTAGTGTTAGTCGACCTATTCAATGCTTGTAGCATTTTACTCTAGAGTACAGTGAGATATTAATGTTAAGTATTTGGTCGTAGTATTGAACGCATTACGGCTTTGCAATTTTGTAACTGTTGGGGGTCGTGATTATTGATGTTGATTTTGTGGGTTGGTTGTTGAACATTAAATTTGATGACCATGTCTTTACCTTCCAGAAATCCTTTTTTTGGAATTCTGTATTCATGTTGTCCGTTTATGACAACATTAAGTTCGCTTGTATCAAGCTCCATTAGCTCTTTAGATGGATGTCGTAGAACAATTTTTTTTCCGAATATGGCGTCGAAAAGATCGAGTGTTATCGTGGAGAATAGTTCACCTGAATTGTACGTGAACATGTCGTGTGGCAGAAGTGCAACTTTAATTGATAGATTAAACCTTGGTACAGCGTCTAATAAAGTTCGAACATACCCGGGCTTTGTCCTAGGCGGGAATTGAATCGATATTATTTCAGATTCATTCAGTTGGCGAGAATTCCCACATTTGTTGCATTGTTGTTCGTGTATTATGATTCCCTTACCACTACACGTATTACATTTCGCCGTCGTTGACGTGTGAAAGGTAGTAAATCCTACTTGCCGTCTTTGATTGAGTTCGACCATGCCACAGCCTTCGCAGGTCTTACACTCAGAACTGCAACTGCATATTTTCTGGTGCTGCATCGATATTTTTTTACTTGTACCTTGGAAAGCTTCTTCCAATGTCAAATTGAAAATTTTTAACATCGTCTTGTTGGCCCTTGGTTTTTTTTTTGCAGGGGATACGTGCACCTGGCCACTGGCTCGATGATGCTGTTGTTGCTGGGGAATGTATTGCTTAGTTGTATTGTTAATGAGTGTATCATGTGCCTCATTTATTTCTTTGAACTTTTTTTCGTCGCCGCCCTTATCAGGATGATGTATCATAGCTAGTTTTCTATAAGCGCTTTTGATGTCCTGAGGGTTTGATGGTTGCTTGATTCCCAAAATTGCATGTGCTTTATTTCGGTCCATTGTTTTCAGCAGATATATTTTTCTCGCGCGCAAACTGACTTAAAATTAAAGTGTGAATTTTAATATATGATCTTGATCATAGATTTGTCCTACTTCGTATTTCATCGGTTTTATGCTACCAAGGCATATATAAAAATTTCAAAACAGACAGAAGCTGTCAAGTGTTCGTTTGACGATACAATCTTTACAGAATTCTTCAAGAAAGGGTTTCGAAACACGATGGAGAAACTCGCAAAGAAATTTTCACCGAGCACGATATACTTATCAAAAGATTGTACTCGTAGCGATATCTGGAGAAATGGTATATACGAGAATTATAAATCGAGAAAGCACCTAACAGATTTCGATGGAAGGTCGTTCGATATTACATTTAACGAGATTCTCCCATCTTTGATAGCCGACTTTACGCGATTTAAGATCAGAAGAAATTTCTTCAACATTCCAATAACTATCGTATCGAACGATAAGTGTGAAGCTGATGACATATCCTACATTTTGTCAAAGCGCGTATTTTTAGATGAGGAAAAGGCGATAATTAGCGGGGATCATGACTACATGCAACTGATAGATGAAAATACAAATGTATTTGATCTAAAGTTAAATTCACTCAAAGATAAATCGATTGGTTCGGCATCGGAAGATTTGGCATTGAAGATATTGACGGGCGATAAATCAGATAATATACCGCCGATTTGTTCAAAAACATGCGCGCTTGATTTAATAGGGAAGCATTCGTTTGAGGAGATAGTTGAAAAATATAAAGACGACGAAAAGTTTCAATTAAATAGGACTCTGGTAGACATGAACCAAATTCCCGAATATTTAATAGATGAGGTCGTGAAATCATTCCACATTTGATATTAATCCACATTTAATCCACGAATTTTTTTTATCTATATACATTAATCACCAATGTACGCACTCATCGCCGTTGCAGCGACGTTTATCTTTATAATATTCCTCGTATTGTATAACTTTTCATCGATCAAGCAGATTTCAGAAGATACCAATTTGAACGAACAGGAAAATGATACTAAGTTCGAGGAGCAGTCTTCAAATGTTGACGCCAAGTTGGATCAATTACGGGACGAAATTTACGACAGGATGGACAGTAATTTAAACGAGCAAAACGATATTGACGAAAAGCAGAATGAGGATATTGACATAAACAAGGTAAGTATAGACGGTGCGTTATCTAATATTGAAAATAACATTGAACCCCAGCTTTTGATATTCGACGGTAATTTTAAGAGTCTGGAGAGTGTTGTATCCGAGAATAAAGGAGGATTGGCGGAGCTGCAGGATGAAATATCCGCATTTAATTCTGAGCAATTAACGTGGAACGATCAATTTTCCAACCAACAGGCGTCTTTAGTTGATAAGCTTAGTGAAATACAAGAGAAGGACTATTCTGAAAAGATCGCTAACATAAATAAAAGAATGAAAGAAGATTTAATACCAAATGTTAAATTTAACACTCAATCAATGGCGAATCTTTCGAAGAAGATAGATGATGATCTTGTGAATGATATAGACGATTTATCAAATAAGTACATGACGCTCTCTTCAAATGCTGAAGAACTTTCTACTCAAACTCTTCGCCTCGCAGAAGTCGTCGACACTCATGACCTTTTTATCAAATCTAACTGATCGAGTACTTTTTGTTCAGAATGTCTTTTTTCGATATCAAGGTTATCGTCTGTGAAATCGAGTGATCCTTCAGTTATCGCGAACACCGTCTGTATGTCAGCGACGCACATTTTATCGGTGATCGACCAACCTATTTGATAGAAGCTTTTGGATATATTTTTTCCTCCCAATTCAACAAATATGTACTTCTTCATAAATTCACGTTCTGTTTTTTCTAACTCATGGTTCGAAATACCCGAGATTGTTTTCAACACAGAATCGAGGGTTTCCTTTTTTGACATTTTCGAATGCAGTGTTGCATTTTTCACAAATTTAACATATGCAAGCTCGAATTCATACGAGCTATGAAGGGATACAAGCTTGAATCCGAAGTTTGACACTGCCAAGTGAATCATGGGGAAGAAATAGACCTTTGTTCCTGTCGAATAGTCGATGATCATGATAATTCTGTCATTGAAAATCGACATGGCTGTCGAACAAATGGTTACGACGAATTGCAAACAAGCCTCATATGATCGCAAAGCAAACGACACAAGTGGAAGCAAATTCATTGCTAATATTGCCTTTTTATATTACACCGGATATCTTCTTAAATGATTTTTGTAAACGCGAAGAAATTTTTCGTGAAAATTCTCGCTTGTAATATCAATGAAGATAATACACCAGATATGGTTTGACTTTGGGAATGGAAGATTCCCGAGTGAAAAGGAAATTACTACAGATTTCATAGCACGTAAAAATCCGAACTACGAATACATCTTATGGGATCTTGAATCCGCAATAAAATTGACAAAAAATCATTATCCAAAATATTATGAATTTTTGATTCAAAAAACCAATAGAGATATAATCAAATGCGACTTCTTTCGATACGTCCTGATGTTACATTATGGGGGATACTATCTCGATCTGGATTTCATCGTCTTGCAGAACCTGGATCATCTACCGTCGATTGAAAACAATATTGTTCTAACTGAAGAGTGTTATAGGTCAACAGAGACACACCAAACGTTACATAATGGTTTTCTATACAGTAAGACTCCCGGTCATAAGTTTTGGAAGGCTATGTGCGATGAAATTGTTTCTAGAGGTGGAGAAACGTATCGTAACATATCGGAGGCGCAAGTATATCAGTTAACGGGTACGAAGTATTTATGTGAGAAGTGGCGTTCATGTGGAAGAGACATTTTTTCACAAATTGCTATTTTGCCCTTTCAAATACTATGTAATCACTGGTTTTCGAGTAAGGGACATGGTGAAAAACACTTTTACACGCCTGAAAACGAGCATAAAACAGTGAAGCTCCCAGATTGTTCTTGGACGTTCTTCACGTTTAACGATGTAATATCATACGAGAAAGCACTAATCAACCATCAAGCTGTGGCGATTTGCGCTATATTGCCGCATGGATCCTTTTGGAAATCGTGAAGCTTTTGGGCACAATTCTGGACTATTTGTTCGAGCTCGTATGGTTGCTCAATTGATTTGGTCGAAATAATCATCTTCCCAGTCGCGAAAACCAATGCAGTCGCGTTATGGTGCTTGAGTTTCAAACCGGGATAAATTTCCGGTGAGTAATGTACATCAAGGCCATCTTTTCGCAATTTTTCGTACATATCATACAATTGAATCTCGACACCAAGGTTGGATACCATGTTCTTCATCACCAATCTGGGCGACGATATCTCGAAACCAAAAGCTACTTCTAGCCGCTTGAAAATCTTTATCAAATCATCTATCGATTTTATACCGGTGAGTTGTATTTTCTTGTTGTAGAAAATTTTCATGTTAAATCTCATCGATTTCGATTTCACGGTCATCTGGTTTCCAAAACTCTTTTTCGGCTTACCTTTTTTTGTGATTTTCGTCTTTTTGTCTTCAATGTACAAATCATTGTCTATTAATTTATTTACATATTTATCATATATATCTTGAATGTTTCGATTTGATTCAAAAGTAGCAACATAAGTCATCGTGGATATCTGCATTTTTCGGGCTTGATGTCCAACCAGGTGACTACTATATAAAGAAACCGGTAAATAAATACCCCTTTAGTGAATCACGATTCTCCGTCGCCATCTTCGTCGTTATCGCCATCGCTATCTTCATCATCAAATCGACTATCATTGTCCGTTTCGCCCTCGTCATATTCTTCGTCATCGCCATACTTCATGTCAGATTGAAGCATTCGCTTGTTCAAACGTTCGTTGACCTCGTAACGCCGTTCCTGTCCTAATCGTCTTAGTCCTTCGAACCAATCGTTTCTAACTTCCTCTATTTCTTCAGAAGATAGTTTCGGAAATGTTGACATACTTCTCTCGTCTAGAGCGAAAAAATAATTGTCATGAATCGTTGAATATTCGGGATACAACTCATACATTTTCGAAATCTGCTTTTGGACGACGTGGCAAATTCTTTTAGTGGAACCCCATTAAGTGGGGAAAAAGGTAAAAAATGCGGGGTATCTGAAGATGGTTATTATACCTTGCCTTTCTGCATCTCGAACACAACATGTCGGCGCAGCGCCGTCAGTCAAAAACGCCAACCGTGGGCGAATGCGTAAGGGAAGAGCTGGATTGTGTGTGTGGCGTACATGGTTATAAATTGTTCGCGGAGTTCGACTACGTGTGCGAATCGTGCGGAAGTTCAGAATATGCCGAGTTTCACGGAGGTCCTATAAAGACGAGTCGTGGTGGTAAGAAGGTCGTTGGCAAGCACATCCGTCCTTCTGTAATTTCATCAATATCGACGGATGATGAAGAAGTCTTTTTACGGCTCCCGTATCAAGGCGGTATATCGCGCACACTCGATGGAAGGAGATGGCGCTCAAAAAGTGCGCCACCGCTTGGTTGAGTATAAAGCACTTAAAGGTTGTGCACGAATTGTAATGCAATATATACGTATCATGGACCAGTTTGATGAAATAATTGAGAAAATTTGTTCATTACGACAATTATTTGATGATATACGGGACGATTCAAAACGAATTGTTCTACAGAATAGTTTCAAACGGCATATTGAAAATTTCGTCCATAAGATGGAGGAAATGTATTACAAAAAGATTATCTTAAACCGATCAATTACTCGTTTAAGTTCAAATCACGAAAAGGAAATACAACAGACTTTCAACACGTTGAATGCGTTCATGCCCTTGATGGTTGCATATTCAACGATGACGAATGCCGATTCGTCGACTCGTAACCCATTTGGCGAAGCCAATATTTGTCAGAATTACGACTAATAAGATGAAACTGCTCAGATAGTACCTTAGGATTGTCTCGTCACGCATGATAAATATATCTGACATATACGCGTTTTTTGGGATAGCTGATGTTGCTTTCAGTTGTTCGCTGGTGTGGTTATGAGGGGGTACTCTGGCTTTCTCCCTGACTTTGGAAGTTTTGAACAGTAATCCTTTGCATACAGACTTCGTTTCATCGAACGTGTGTCCTTCGAGTGAATTGCACTCAAGTTTCATTTTTGCGTTCGTTTCACAAATTTCTTGTGCCATGTCACTGTCGACACATTCGAGAAACGATCCGTCTTCTACAAATTCATTAAGATTTTTCATATCAAACTTGCCGATTCTTTTCGAACAATACTTGTTCAATCCAGTCGTTTCATCTATTATCTTGGGTTTGGAACCAGATTGAAGTAATCCACGATTCCACTTACAACTATCGCCTTCTAATTTACATTCAGACATTCTCTTACACGTGAATCTGTCCGTAGGTGTATTTCCAGGTTGTAATTCGTCACATTGAACATCCTTGGCTTTACATTTTCCACTTGACCATGTGCACCTCGCATATTTACCACATTCATTTTCCGTTGCAGCCTTGATACATTGTTGCTTGAAGCATACTGGATTCGTATCCTGTTTTTCCTTCACTTTATTGGAAATTTTACATTTCTTACCACTCTTAAAAAAATATATATACATGGCTACTACTGAAATTATATGTATCGAAATTTGAAATATTAACAATTTGTCGATCATTTCATTTTACGAATATTTTTTTCGTCCATAAAACCATTTAAAGACTAGACGAATATTTAATTCAATAAGTCGATGGCAACCCAGACGCAGACAGAGCATTCCAGCGAATATGCCATTAACATTAAAACTGTTCAAGCAACAACCTTCAAAGTATTGGTTGAGGCACTCAAAGAAATCCTAACAGACACCGTACTAATCATCAATGAAGCTGGTATCAGAATCTGCACCATGGACTCGAGCCACATCATCCTCATACACATGAAACTCGAAGCCTCTAAGTTCGAGTCATATTATTGTAACGGAGAACAGATGATCGGCGTCAATATGCTTAACCTAAACCGTCTGTTGAAGGCCATCAATAACAACGACACTATCGCCCTTTCAATGCTCGAAACTAACAAGAACGAACTTCAAATTCGGGTTGAAAATCCCGATAAAAACACTATAAAAATTTCAAAATTGATGCTGCTAGATCTCGACAATACAAATATGGAAATCCCCCCTGTTGAATTTTCCAGCGTCGTGACTTTACCGAGTCAAGATTTTCAAAAGGTTTGCAGGGATATCGCGAACCTCTCAGAAACCGTCCAAATCACGAATACCGATCAAAAAATGATCCTCTCTTGCAAGGGAGATTTCTGTTCACACGAAATCATCTTGAACGATTCCGAAAACCTTAAAATCGAAAGTCGCGAAGAGAATACCATCTACCAGGGTGAATTCGATTCCAAAATGCTGTTGCAATTTACAAAGTGCACCAATCTTTCAAATGTTGTACAGCTCTACCTAAAAAATGACTACCCTCTGATTGTTAGATATAGTGTAGGAAGCCTAGGAGTGTGCCAAATGTGTTTGGCACCGCAACAATCATGAAAGTAAAAAATTTAAAAAAATAACAACTAATTTTAATTGTTAAAAAATTAGCAACTAATTTTAAAATCTAAAATTCAGGGTGCACCACAACATTCATAGTTTTTTCTTGTTCCTCAATCAAGTGATGATAATCATCGCACATAGCCTTCATCATTTCAGTCCCTGAACAAATCCATTCTGTTTGCGAATGTCGTTAACTGCGTTATCGATTTCACTGAGTATATTTTTGTACCTCACAGTCCCTCTTTTCCCGATCTGCGAGATCATCGCAGAATCCAGTTCTTCCAGGTCTTTATCTATATTTTCATCGGGCTTTAAGTGATAAATACCATCTTCTATTTTCACTATGATACTTTTTATGGTCTCCTTTAATTCGTCGTCAATTTGAGCACTGTTTATGAATTTCTCGTGAATTTCGATAACTTGGTCCAATGAGGTCGTCAGAAGCTCTAACAACATGTTAACGAACGTTTTGAAACGCTTTCTTTGATCAATAAAATTGTTTTGTTTTTCTGTGAATTTATCTGTCAGCGTTTTTATTGGATTGTAACCAGCATTTCCTGCTGCTTGTTGTTGTACAGGAGGCGTTTCTGCTTGTTGTTGTTCCGATAATGGGGTGGAATAGCTCACCGAACCAGGCTCTTTTCTACTGTCGATCTCTTTGCGATGGTCTTCAATTCTGTTATCCAATTCGGACATGATTGCATTCATTTGTTCTCCATTCGGCTCCAAAAAGTTGATGGAGTTAATTTGCTGCGCAGCAATGTCATCGGATTTTTCAGCGTTAAATTTTTTAAATATACTCTGTACATTTTTCAATTGCAAAACTGCGTAATACGAGAATACGTAACGGCCAAAATCAAGAAGTAGAGAGTCAATCTGAAAGAAAATTATTCTATTGAACAAGTTGCGGACTTTTACCTTTAAGTCGTAGGAGCCGTCCGGATCCAATCTGTCGACGACTATTTGAAAAGGCGCATAATCCGTCTTGATATTTCGTAATTGCTTCTTCAATTGTGTTACCGCGTAGGAGTAATCTGGCTCGTCATTTTTCATCGTCCCTACTTCAAACTCGTGTTTAACAAGGGCGCCTATTAGTTCTTTAGAATCCAACGAAGCGTCCGGAATTTCCCCGAACGTGAACTTGACTTTCTCAGTCTCAATATGGACTATATCCTGTCTACTCAATACGTTAACGTTTGCATCAACAGTGTCTTTGGGTTTGCGAAACATCACTTGAATTAATCAAACATTTTTTTGAAAACACGTTACTTACATCCTGACGTCGGCGTATACATTCACAGCTACGGTGACTCTTCCGGGTTTCAACGAAGGCTTAACCATGTGTGCCAATGTAGAAGGGAACACAATAATTGTGCCTTCCCCCATGTTATCCATCATCGTCTCTTTATTCATGTCTCCAAGTTTTGAATTTGTCAATTTAGAAGTGTCGAAGTTGACATTTTCTCCGTAAAATGGCAGGAGTCTATTTCCATGAAATATTATTCTGCTGTCTTTGTTTTCGTCTTTCAATACATATATCAGAGAGAATGCCGCTATGAAAGTGTTTGATCCATTTTTCTCTTCAGGCCCCGGGTGTGTGTGAGGTTCTTGATATTCACCCTTTTCGTAATGGTTCCACCATATGTCTTTGATATACAACTGTGTGAAGCTGATTGGAAATACCTTTTTTTTGTTGTGCGCATCCGTCATATTCAGTATTGCTTTGAAAATGACATCGCTTATGAAACTTTTATCCATGAGAAATTCGTTGTAATTAACACTGCCAAAGCCTGTGGAAAATTCTGACGACTCAAACGGTTGATTTCCTTCTACTTGCTTCAATTTTTGTTTTATTACGGGTAAAAATTTGTCCCTGAATTTACAATGATCAGGCACTTTCTCCCAATAAACGAAGTCTGTTGGAAAATAGTAAAACGACATTTCAGTAAAACGACATTTTAGGCTGGGTCATTATGACGCGTCAAATTTTGTCTATCTTCTCTCCAACACATTTATATGTCATCAATTGATCTCGAAGGCCGTCTTTACTTCGCCACTTATCGATGTTTTTACATTCATGTTTAGGAGGCAGCAAACACTTAATGCACAACTGTTTTTCACAAAATTTGCATGTATTCGGCATGTATGCCTTCCTCTTGCAAAAGTCGCAACGACTCATATAAAGTAATAAAGATAATCTTCTATGTGCTTTTACGGCATTTTAAATTAGTTGATAAATTATCACAATAATTAAACTATTAATTACAAGTCGACAACATATAAAATAAGTATAAAGAAACAAAATGCCAAAGAGTGAATTAGATTACTCTCCACTAGTAAGTAAAAGTGAACGTGAACGTGCTAAACCCAAGAAGCAGTCCAGAACAAGTCTTAAAATTGATGAACTCTGGGATCAACTAGGTAAAGGATCAGGTCGTAAAGAATTTGCCAGCGATCAACTTGATGCACTAGAAAGTTTGCGGATGGATCAACTTCAAAAGGTGAAGATGATGGACGAAAGCCTGCAAAAGCATGAAACAAAGTCCATCCCGTGTCAAATGGCTTGGGGAACAAGGTCGACAAAGAGTGAACCTGAACCTTGATGGCCGAAATCTTGATATTTTCACAAGTCGCCTTTGCTGCCAAACCATTGGCTCTTCCGAGCCATCACGAAAACAGCGTCTCGAGAAAACTCTCGAGAACGAAAAAACGTCACCTATACGGGAGTTCAGTCTCCCGATCATGTACTTTGTACCGTGTGCGATAGTATAGTGGTTAGTATCCCACGCTGTCACCGTGGAGACCGGGGTTCAATTCCCCGTCGCGCAGTTTTTGCTGCGCGCTTAATCGCGTCTCCAACTAATTTGTTTTTCAAAAGTTACACTAGAGTATGATTGTTTTCTTTTTTCCACGTCTAGTGAATTTTCAGAATTTTTTTGATGTTCCCGATGCTTGAAAAAAAATATCATTAAAATTAGATTTGACCACTATACAAAATGGGGTTGTGGAGTAAAATTAAAAAGTTTATAAATGGAGTTGTCGATGGGATTCTGAACACTTTGCTTCTGAAGCCTCTGAGGGCGGTCCTAACCGCTATGGGATTCTTTAAGTTTGTCCAGTGGATCGAAAAAATTGTGAAATTCATTTTGGACATTCTGAACTTCTTTCTAGACATGATAGGTATCTTGTTCGATCTTTTTGAATTTGGGGTTAAATTTATAGAGATATTGATCGAAATAGCACTGAATATGGGTTACTATTCAACGAGACCATTCGAATTCATAACGCTATTACTCAATCTTGGATTCACGTTGGCGACTTTCGTAATCGCTTTCATATATCACAAGTTCACATTTCCGAAAAACATGAAAATAGCCGAATTTTTTATATATGCTGTGCTTTCGATTCCGATAACACTCGCATTTGTTGCGATTATAGCTGTATGGGTTGTATGGAAACTGTTTGTGGAGTATGTGTTGCTCTACAACGTTGACAAAGCTTCTAAAGGTTATATATCAAGCTTCCTGTACAGGTATTTCATCGCATGTGAGAATCCTCCGGATGATTGGTACATGTTAGGTGGTGCGCATAATGGAAATACGAGCGCCAAAAACGTATTCGCTTACAATCCGTGTCCGAATGGCTCGAATTTTAGAGGCAATAAGTTTTCGTTGTTTTGTGAACAGAACGATAAATACGAGTTGGCAATATGCCCCGAGGCAAATCTATATAGAGCGTATGTGAACTTGAAACCGATCGGGAAGTTAAGTAACGGGAAATTGATTCAAGACCGCCAATTCATGAAGATGAACGCACTAAAGAAAAAAATATTCATCGAGAATTATGAACAAACTGTTCAGCAAAACATCAATAGATGCAGCGAGTACAATGACGGGAAAAAAAATTTATTGAAATCTATCTGTATGAAACAAAATTCAGAGAGTGTGAATACTAATCCGCTAATGAACAAATTGTGCCACGATCTTTATTGTTCGAAAACACACGATGCGTTTTGTCATAAGTTAAGGAGCCCCGGACAATTTGCAGATACATCAGGTGTCACAGACAAGGATAGATTGACACTCATTGTCAATATTCTGATAGCAGTTACATTCATCACACTGATTGTTGGACGGAAACATTTCTTGGCGAATAGCGGCGATGCATAGTAGTCGTGTCAACATTGTCACACATGAGTGGTCCTCCACATACTCCCTTGACGTTGACCGCCTGCGTTCCGTTCTGGCCAGAGATGATGTCGAGCGATACATATTCGCCTTTCTTGAGGGTCTTGAAGTTGCTGTTAAGAGGATGAACACCTGAATGATGCACGAAGATATTAGAACCCTTATGTTCTCCCGTATATACCGTGATGAAACCGTATCCGAGGCGTTTGTTAAACCACTTCAAGCAGCCAATCTCAGAACCATATTCCCTTTCAACGACGACTTCTTCAATGATTTCAGGTTGTTTGGGAGGAGATTCCATTTTTATATACAATCTTAACAGGCCTTGTCTTTAAATGTTTTTGTTCGACAAAATGTGGATCAGATTCCGAAGAAGATCAGCCCAAAAACAAAATCATTTATATAAAAAAAAATATCCTGTATTATAAACAACAACTATGAAATACACATATGCGATAATTGGTATTGTCGCGTTGGTGATCGGCTACTTGGTTTACGACCGCTTCCTTGGTCGTGACGATGCCGCTGTAGAGGAGTTTGCGTCTAAGTCTAAGAAATGGGGGTGGATGAAATGCAGAAGGTATAACAGAAATAGTGTTAAACGCGCTAACATGCGACTCAGTGGCTTAACCAAATTTACAAAGGATAACAGAACTAAGTACCACCCGACCTGGGGAGAGAGACAGGATGTGCGTATCAAAGCCGCCAAAACGAACGCTGATCGTGTCAATAAAACTTACAAGGACAAATGCTGAACAAAAACAATTTATTTTTGAATTCAACACTTTTACTTTTCGAAAAAAATCTCAGTAAAAGGAAGTTGGAATGTCAGCCGATTCTCAACAAATTAGCACACTGACGAACCAGATAAATGCCATCAAAGCGGAACTAGCAGAAAAGATAAATAAAGTGAAGACCGTTAAGCAAAATAATATGTATGACAATTTGAAGTTCTACATGATAACGGGGGTGTGTCTATTCTTTATCTGGGTAATTTTGGATAATATAGTGAAAACATTGAGTATGTATTTTAGGAATAGACGACGCGAAAAGGAATTGAAGTTGAAACAATCTGCACCGGATGATAACGAGTTTGAAGCGGAATATTCGATTGATACGAAAGTTGAAGGACAGATGAGGAAGAACTTACAGCGCGCAAGTGAAAACCAAAACAAAGAGCTTCATTTCGCCAAGAAAGAAAAGCTGGTTTCCACGAATAAAGAGTTGAGCGATCGCGAAATAAGAAAAACGCCCCTCGAGGGGAACATAGATATTCAATCCCTCGATAAGGTGCACGACGAATATCAATATGATAAAGCTAAAAAGGGGGAGTCGTTTTGGGATATGGTCTTCCAATCAAAAGATGTTTGAAAAATAAATTTAATTTTTTTACTCCGCGTTTCAAAAAAATGTCCGTTGAAAACAGTACGAAAATGTTTCTTCGTAAGATCGGCACTCCGTCGTTGATTAAAAGACGAATTATAACTGTAGAATCGAAACCTGTGACAATTAAAATGGAATACATTACAGACGTCGACGAAAGCCTTACAATTCAATTGAGAAAGAAAGTTGAATGTTTAGATGATCTGATTGAATTGAGTAAAATGTACGTACCTGGCTGGAATTACAATATAGACATGTACAGGCTACATAAGATTCAAAAACCAATGCAAGATTTACGAGAAACAATTGGACTAAAAGCTCTGAAAAAAGATATCATTAAACAGATTCTGTTCTTTCTGCAAGATTTCCGCTCTTCCAATGATGACATGCTTCACACTGTTATATATGGCTCGCCCGGTGTTGGGAAAACCTTGGTCGGACAAATAATTGGGGAGCTTTATCATAAACTAGGTGTGATAAAGTCGAAAGGTAACGAGTATAAGTTTAAAATCATTAAACGCAGCGATCTAATCGGACAATACTTGGGCACCACTGCCAAAAAGACACAAGAAGTGATCGATTCTTGCATTGGCGGAGTGATGTTTATTGACGAAGCATATTCGTTAGGCAATTCCGGGAAACAGGACATATATGCCAAAGAATGTATTGACACGTTGAATCAAAATTTGACGGAGAAAAAAGGGCAATTTATGTGTATAATCGCTGGGTACGAGAAGGACCTTGACGAATGCTTCTTCAGATACAATGAAGGCCTTCGGCGACGATTCTCCTTCGTGTACGGAATAGACAAATACAGCGTTGAAGAATTAGTACTTATTTTCAAGTCGATGATGGCGACTGGTAATTGGAAATTGAACATAGATGATTCGGACATAGTTGAGGTGTTTACAGATCATGCAGACATGTTCATAAACCAAGCGGGCGATATAGAAACTCTCGTATTCCACTGCAAATTGGAGCACTCGACACGAGTATTTTGCGAAAATGAAGATATGAAGAACAAAATAACTAAGGATGATATTTCGGCTGCTTTAGAAGTATTCAAAAAAACTAGAAAGATTGATAAACTCGAGGAACAACGGTCTGCTGAAGATTTGATCATGAAAACACTTTACTCATGAGAATCGAAGTTTGTTCGAAATAATATTCTCCACCCCCGTTGTCCTTTCTCCACGCAGCACAATCCCCGGCAACCTACGCAGGTAAAACTCCAAGTTCAAGAAGAGTTCTATCAACAGTTCGGTGTCGATATCTCTTGGCCATTGCTCGCCATCGATAATCACTTGTCCATCATCGCCTTCGTCATATCCATCACCGATCTTGTCGGAACGCACACACTCCCTCTCATTGAAGTATTCATATACCCCACCCTCCCAGCATGGATCAATACAAAACAGGTCCTCGATGATTTGAACCTTGTTTTTTCTTGACTCTCGTGTCCTTGGTCCCATCAATACCGCTTCGTCGAATTCATACCCAAGCTCGAACAAAAAGTCCCTGACCAATATTTTCATAGTTTTCCTCGTTCGATCATGATACCTCGAATTATGATAATCATAATACATCCTCGTGTCAATTTGAATATCGTTGAATTTGGGTTTCTGAATCATCGTATATTCGTCCTCGAACAGTTCTTTCAGTGAGGAAACAATCGAATGGACATCACTCGGTAGCCCCGGCTGCGCGCCAAGGGGAGAACCGGGCGGGGTTGTGGCTGTGCCCATGTTTTTTGCGACTCTTTTGATAATGCGGTCGTATAAGCAGGGCCGCGGAGGATGTTTCATACGATCCATCACGTTGACTGGACACAGCGCCACTATATCGTCCATGCACACGAGCAAGTTTTCCATTGAAAATACCTTCATCTCTGTCAAGCGTCGCAGCGAAAGTATCTTCCAAAAAGACATCAATCTGCCGTCCGGAGTGCACTTCTGAAGCACAGCGTTCCAATATCCAAAGACTTTACCCTCATGTTCCTTCAAATGCCCCTCGAGAGAACTCCGTCGAAATGGGTCGATCCAGTTGTACCGAATCCCTGTATCCGAGAACACTATCGGTACTTGGTGTGAAAATACCTGGCCTGAATGTTCACACCTCGTATCTATCCAACGCTCGATAATAAGCCAATCCTTGTTCAGAATTATATCGTTCCTCTTGAATATATGGTACCGTAACGACTCCGAACATTGTTTCGACGAGATGCACAGTTTCCGAGTAGGACCTTGTGAAAAAAACGATGCTGTCCTAGCACTGTTCCATGTTATACTCGAATAATGATTGGCTTCTGTTGAGAGAAGGCCTCCCACATTCCTCTTATGCAGAATATCGAATATACCCGTAAGAGGGTAAAACTTCCCATAGCCGACCAGACCGAAGATGTTCGATTTCACGTCGACAAAGATGCTGCTTAAACATAACCTCGTGAAGTGAAACCGCTCGCCTTTCTCGGGCGGGCCAAGGATGCATTCACTATCAATACAATCAACGCCAGTGTACGTAGTGCCGTTCGCCACAACGAAGTGCAACAGATGATACACCTCGTCATCCGTTGCAGAACGTTGAATATCGAGAGCGTTTAGGAACTCCGTCGTGGCTGACCGCAACGGTTCTTCGTGGTCAACCTCTTTCCTGTCGCGGACGATGGCCTCACTCTTCGCCACCTGGGTGGCACATGCCTTGACTTCTTCCGGCGACCGGTAACGCGGTGTTCCGAACACGTCGGAAGTGGACGAAGACATGACGCGCGCCGATGGGTGACTTTGCGCTACACAGCTGTACCATCTCCTCTGTCCCCGCCGCGTTCATTTACTTCAAAATAAAAATTTCCGATAATTTTGAATTTCAAAAAGATCCGAAAGACCGAACCCGTGTACTTCGCGTCACTCCACACGGCAGGTGCACGCACGCACGATGCGCACCGATGTTGACATGGCGAAAGAACTGTGGAATGGCATGGGTCCCAACTGGGAGGCGAAACGCCTGCGGGATGTGACGTATGTTCACCGCAAAACTAGAAGAAGTATCGCAGCCTTTCACAAGAGTGTTCCCAGCGGCCATCCGGCGGACGCCAAGACGCCCGATGCCCTTCTGAGGTTTCACATCATAAAGAGACGCAGAGCATTCTACGTGGGTTATAGTGCGTTCGAGAATGGCTTCGTATTCCGCAGCGAAGAAGACAGGGACGAGTTTACATACATGACCGGGTACATGCATCACACCTACGACTTCTTTAACGCCGTGGACGGCTTCCTGTACGGAGAAAAGACAGAAATCAACGGTGTTGAACTTCAATTCCCTTCCCTTAAAGAATATCCAACCTCATCAATTATCTGGAAATGCATGCCATTTCATCCCGAAGTTTTGAAACTAAAGGCAAAAATGAAGAGAAGTCGTGACCCTGGACGGCAACGTTGTGAAAGCATAGCAGTCATGGCTGACGCGCCTGTTAATGCTGTCTTTAAATCTGCACCCGCGCCTACCACTGACTCCGCAGAGAAGGTCTACAATGACTTTTTTGCCATGGAAGAATATCGCGATTGCGAGCCGTCAAACCTCATCCGTGATGTGGTTCAGAAACTGGTTCACAATGGGCACACCACCCCAACAATAAAAGAAAAGGTTGATTATATTATAAAATTGGTCGCTGGAAGCGACAGTCATACAATTCCAGGAGCCCACGATCGTCACGTCATTCTCATGATACGTGAAGCGATTGTGAATGCCGTTCCAGACTATTATGGACATGCTCAACTTCCCAATCAAGATGAACCCAATTTTGAAGATGAAATCGTTAAACAAACTATCGATTCTATAACTCCTGCGAAAAGGCAGCTTACCGATCAAATAAAAAATGATGGCAAGGTCCTAGTTCCGATGGTTGGAAACACTCCCGAAATGCGCAATTTGCTGCAGAATCGGATTGAAAATGGTGCGGGGGATCAGGTTCCAGCTTTGTGTCAGAATGGTGGCAACAGGAGATTGGAAAATATTTTTGATGATTGTAAAACTCCGGGGAGCAATCTGTCGACTGGGGTTGGAGGGAGTGTTCACCGCAGTTTGAATAGTGGCGATGATGATGATGATGATGATGATGATGACGATGATGGTATTATAACGATAACCCAAAGACAATTGCGGACTTATATAGGGAAAGTTAAGGAATGTGAAGAGGAAATCGCGAATCTGAAAAGAAAACTCCGTGAACCTTGCATGGCTTCGGGCGTTGGTAATCAGGTGGTTGAAGGGATCAACAGTGTCCTAACCCACTGTCAAGCCGCACGCTCGCCATACAACTTTACAGCACCTGAAACAGTTAATGAAAGCACATATGCGCGGAAAAACACCAACATTGGTTCGAGAAGAGCCGTGGAGGCTGTAAAAATGGCAAGGACACAAATATAAAAATATTTATAATATTAATGAGTGTATTGTATGTACTTGTAGTCATATTCGTTGTTTACATAGTATATACTTTCGTTATTGTCGCCAATCAACCCAGTATTGAACAATTCAATGAAGAAAAGCCTAGATCAAATGATAAATTATTGACAAGGATAGAATCACTCGAAAGCGACATCAAGGAACTAAGTGCCCTTCTCGGATATACATTAGAAAGCATCGACACAAGGGTAAAGAAAAATGAAGAGAAGCTAAAAAAATTGACACTGAGACAACGAGACACTCAAGCCGAGATTAAGGACATTCAAAATTAAAATCTCAGTTTTTAGTAACTATGGTTCTTCAAGCATTAATATTCGTATTCGTATTGTATATATTGTTCACATTTAATGAAGAGATGCCGATTATTGAAAACTTTAAATTTAAAAAATTCAAGATCAAGAAGGCGTTCAAAAAAATCGGTCGTAGTAAGTCTAAATCGAAATCAAGTGGAGGTGCAAGTGGTATCAGCTCAGCACAAGTAAAACAAATTGTTGACAAAGCGGTCGGAGACAAAGTTGGTGGATTGGAAAACAAGGTCAATCAGACAACCGATAGGTTTGATTACAACGATAAGAGATTCAAAGAAATAACAGACAGACAACAAGAAATCATGGATCGAATAGAAAAAATGAACTCAACAGTCGGGGAATTAGATGCTGGGTGGTGATCATTTTTTGAGTTTGTTTCCGATCAATAGAATTACAAATAATAATATTATAATTTTTATCGCGATTTCCATGTTTGACGAAATTTTAGAGTGATCGACTGATTCATCTTTGAGTTCGACGTACTTGTGGCATACTGGATCATAGCTTTCCTTACACAGCACATTTTTGCACAACCCATCTATTGCGGTCGACGTTAAATCATCTTTCTGTATACAGATACTCTTAATGAGGCTTTCTTTATGTGCCATAGATTTATTGCATGCTTTAATATTTGTTTTAATGTCATCCACATATTCGGATACAATTTCTTCCTTCTCATCAGTTGATAACCTCATAAATGAATTAGATGACTGGTTGAGTTTTCTATTTCTCATATTTACATCGTCTCCTTCGCTCATATTATATATTTTCGATTGATCACAATAATCGTTCTCGTAATACTTCTTCCTCGTACAGAATACTCCGTTCGGTTTGTAGCCCGCCGGGCATGCGTTGAAGGCGAACAAGTACCTCGTATTTCTATTTTTGAACTGGTAGTTTGGAACGGTGTGCCAAGAATCGGGTGGGTTCTCGATCCCGATAAAAGTGCGGTAATAAAAGGCCGACAATGATCCATTGGTCATTTTATCGCAAGGTCTTAATATCAAATATTCAAGTACCAATTTAAACCATAACCAAGTAGTCAGCCTCCAAATAAATATCGCGGTGACAAAAGGCACCATCGCCACGTAAAAACACATGTCACCAAACTTGTAGCCATGTTGAAGCGGTATGTGATAGAGTATACTGCATATCATGATCGGAATGAATACAGCTATTCTTACAAACACGTCAAATAATTTTAAGGGGTTGGATATGTAATAGAACATGGTTTGAATTGCGATGCCTGCATTTTTTAGCATTTTGAACATCAATGGAATGAAATCGGTCACAAAGTATATCAATGTTTTAACGATAAGCTGTATTACTTTCGGTAAACTCTTGAAAAATTTGACAAAGAAATTCACTATCATTAACACTGGTTTAAATATCATGTTAAACATCTCCGTGAATGCACCCATGTTTACTTATTCTGTTTTCAACAAAGATATTTTATTTCAAAAATCTATATATTACCGAATAAATTGACTGAAATTCAGGGGAGTATGAATTCAACGAAATCCGTCAACTTTTTGTACACTTTATTGATCGTCACTTCTGAAATCTCGCATACTTTAGCGATCGTTTTTTTTGTCAAGTCTTTATCTTTTTGTTCAACGGCGACAAGAAAGATGATTGCAGCTGCAATAGACGGAGGAGCATTTTCAGTCACCAACGAGAATTCACTTGTCTTGTTCTCCACGTGCATACAAATGTCGTAGAAATTCATACGTTTTAACTTTGACAAGAAGCGACGTATGAAATCACTTGGTTTCGAACATTCAAACTTGGCGTCTTTCATGATCTCATTGAAATGCTTACACCCTTTGGTCATCGTCGTGATATTCAAGTTGAACATCTTTGCAACCTCTTTTGCAGAGCGTGGAACATTATTGCTCTTACACGACATATAGATAGATGAAGCGATCAATCCGCTTCTGTTGTTACCTCGTGTTATTCTATCAGAAGCTAACTTGGAATACATCAGTTTAGCGTCATCTATAATTGTCTGTGTTATTCCATTGCTTCCTGCTTGAAGATTGATCCGGTTTAATATATTGTACAGCGACCGTTCTCTGTATGGCATCGAATTCCAAAGATGATATTTACGCATTTTATTATACTCGAAAAAATTATCATATGAATGTGAACTTGAGGGATCATTTACACCGATAATTGTTCCCATCGCAGCTGTTGGTGTGTACTGATTTGCTGGCAGTCCGCATCTCGAAGGATCATGAGATTTACCATCACTCGCGCCGTAGAATCTCCACTCAGCGTGGGAATCGAGGTTTTTAAATAGAACTGTGAAACATTTGCAACAATACAACTCGTCACCGACAGTGTCCCATGTATCGCTACCGCATTTACATATGGGTTTGTCAACTGTCAAAGCAGAATCCGTACACTTCAATTTCTCGAGTTGCTGCCATATTTCGCATACGTTCAAATTTTCATCAACTTTATCGCCCATACAAATATGTACAATGCACCGCACTGTATTGTTAATGTCAAACTTTTATATCGATTTCAGTTTTAAGAACATCGATGAAAAAGATGAGCAATATTTCGATCAAATTTTTGTAAATTGTAATAGATTGCTCGCTGAGAATCCGTCGAAACAATTGACAATTGAGTATGGTCCAAGGACTCTAAAACCATTTTCGAAGGCTTTGCGACGTTTTTTTACTCGATTGAAAATAGAACCTAGATTGATGCTAGACATATGTCGAGTGAATGCCATCTTCGTCGACCCCAACGAATTTTGAGCGTGATTTTTTTCTCAGTTTGAAGTAAAGAAAATGGCTATCGTATATATTTCCATAGTATTACTCGTGTTATGTATTATAGCAATTCATCGACGCGTAAATGGTATTGAAAAAGGTGCGTCGTTATCTCTGATTGAATTAAACGAATTCGACGATTTAAATCCAGAAGTGAAGGCATTTTACAAAGAAGTCATATTGAAATCTTGGATGAAGGGAGTCAGCACGGCGATTAATAGCGAATTCGATAAGTCGGGCATTAGTAAATTTTATAAGGAGAACAAAGAACAGCTACTGAAATTAAATGAGTTGTATCTAGAAATTGCTAAGTTGTCAATGGATAATGATGAAACGGGTTATGCTAAAGACTTCAAGTTGTTCATGTACAACTCAAACCTCGATAGATTGATAAAAGATGCCGAAGCTAGAGTAGTTGAGCTTCGGGCAATCGACGAACCCCAGGTAGAAATCAATTATGCTTGAGTTTTTTTTCTCACAATTTTGTTAATGCCGGTAATTTATTTTGTTATAATTGTCACCATTTTTATTTCTATATATTTGTTTACGCCACGACGCATGTATCTACGTTTAACATCTGACAATTGGCTTCACACAGCTTATGAGTCATTTAATGATAATGTGTTCCCATTTAAAAAGCATATATCATCAAACGAGCGGACTTACATTGATAACATCATAACTGATTTCGACCATGAATATGAATTCAAGAACGGGTATGAAATTTCACCGTATAGCTTCAGTATTTCGATTGATGTTGAAAAGGGTGGTATTGTGAATGCGACGAGAGTGAACATCGGCTCGGTTGAAAAAAATATTCGCCAACACGTGAAAGCATTATTAGACCATATAAATTTACCGGATTCCCTTTGTGAAACCGGTTTCAAGTATTACGGAATTGGATGGGATTTACTAGATAAAATATTTAAAGTGTACACTTTAAAAGAAGACAGAAGTGAAATTCAATGCTACGTGTTCAGAGTCAAAAGGGACAAGTTAAACAACATTATTTCAACGGCTTTTGATACCAAGAAAGCATACGCTGTGGGGAACAGGAAAACTATCATGCGCAAGAAGGGAATGTCGATAGATCAAATAAATGCTCCTAGAGTTGGTACAAAAGACATGCGTAATAAAACCGCGAATGAATGGGTAAAAAAAATGCAGCGGCTGGGTTTTATATTAGATACGTGGAGTCAGTACGATGGAAAGATCAATTTATACTTTGATTGATTTCACAAGCTAGGTATTCGGTCGATGCCCGTAGTTTCTCCTTGCGAGCCTTATCATAAGCAGCTTTCTTTGCTTTCATTTCTGGAGTTGATCGTCGAGCCGCGAGTTTTTCTTTGTTATAATGATAGTAGATCGCCTGCTTCGGTCTTGCCTTTTTCTTCCTTTCCTCTGCGAGAGCTGGACAAAGGGCCTCTTCTGCTCTTTGACATTCTGCCTTTCGTTTGTCATTTAGTCTGGCCTGAAGTTTATACTCTTCAGTTGATCGACGGGCTTTGTCAAGAGCCGCCTTTCGTGGTCTTAATTCCGCCAACCTTGCTTTGTACTCTGGCGATTGCCGATAAGCTCTCTGAGACGCCAACCTTTCTTTGTATTCTGGCGATTGCCGATAAGCTCTCAGATAAGCCTTGTACTCTTCAGTCGATCGACGGGCTTTGTCACGTGCCGCCTTTTGTGCTTTGTATTCTGGTGCACTCTGACGAGCCGCCTTTTTCGGTTCGTAGTCTGGCGATTCCCTCCGCACGCAGGAGCTCGGAGGGTGGTGCGAAGACGTGGTCTGCTGCATTGTTTTCCAGACTTCAATCAGCGCGTTTGTGATATCGGGCTCGGTGTCGTTGTCGTCATCGACTTGCGAGTAGGGGATGTCAGTCTCCATGATGGTCGCTTCACTATCCTCTGACTGGTTGCTTCGAAAGTCCGTGACAGACTCTTGCTGGGTACCAACAAGGGTCGGCATACACGATCTCTGAAAAGAGGATTTAAACCTCTTTCGCGGCGGGAGCATCCGTGGTATGTATGAGGTGGGTGATGAGCAAGCGCGCGCTTTCGTTGATTAATTGGTTGATTCAAAAACGAAGTTTCGTCATAATTTCGAAAAAGGTCAACAGCGAGGCGAAAAACAGTCTTGGATTCAAACGAGGACGGGTTGAGGCGCTGAGGTGTCACTTGTCACGCGCGCGACGCTATTCGAATCGAGCATCACGGGATGGCGAAACACGAGCACAGTGACAGAGACGACGAGCAGCCTGTCGCGCAGAGGGTCAAAGTAGAAGAACCGGACCACCTTCTGTGCCCGATCACCCGCGTGATGTTCCGCGACCCTGTGGTGTTGGTGGCGTCTGGTCACACGTACGAGAGGGATGCCATCGTGCGGCATCTGCAGAGTAAACGGTCTGATCCAATGACCAACTCTGCTATTGGGTCAACAGACGTGGTTTCCAACAAAACCTTGCGCAAGGCGGTGTGTGCATGGCTCGACGAGAACCCGGGTACCACACCAGAAGATACAACCAATCCCAAGTTGGTTGACGCGGCGGCAAATGGACACGAGGATGTGGTCAAGGTACTTCTTGACAAGGGTATTGACGCTATTGACGCGCAGGGAAAAAATGGTTGCACTGCTCTTCATGCCGCGGCGGAAAATGGGCACGAGGCTGTGGTCAGGACACTTCTCAAGAAAGGAGCCGCTGTTGACGCGAAGGGTGCAGATGATCTTACTGCTCTTCATGTCGCGGCGGCAAATGGGCACGAGTCTGTGGTCAGGGTTCTTCTCGAGAAAGGGGGTGCCATTGACGCAAATGACGCAAATGATTGGACGGTTCTTCATGTCGCGGCGCGATATGGACACGGAGCGGTGACCAGGGTACTTCTCGACGAAGGAGTTGCGATTGACGCGAAGGCCACGCATGATTGGACGGCTCTTCATATAGCGGCGGATAATGGGCACGAGGCTGTGGTCGAAGTGCTTCTCGAGAAAGGAGCTGCTGTTGACGAGAAGGATACAGAAGGTTGGACAGCTCTTCATTTCGCGGCGGCAGATGGGCGCCACGAGTCTGTGGTCAGGATGCTTCTCGAGAAAGGGGCTGCTGTTGACGCGAAGGACAACGGTTGGCATACTGCTCTTCATGCCGCGGCGTCAAGTGGGCACGAGGCTATGGTCAAGGTACTTCTCGAGAAAGGGGGCACCGGTGATGCGAAGGACAAAGACGATCACACTGCTCTTCATTTCGCGGCGGATAATGGCCACGAGGCTGTGGTCAGGGTTCTTCTCGAGAAAGGAGCTGCTGTTGACGCGAAGGACAAAGACGAACACACTGCTCTTCATGCCGCTGCGGATAACGGGCACGAGGCTGTGGTCAGGGTTCTTCTCGAGAAAGGAGCAGCTGCTGTCGACGCGAAGGACAAAGATGGTTGGACTGCTCTTCATACCGCGTCGGCAAATGGACACGAGGCTGTGGTCGAGGTGCTTCTCGAGAAAGGAGCTGCTGTCGACGCGAAGGACAAAGATAGTTGCACTGCTCTTCATGCCGCGGCGTCAAGCGGACACGAGGCTGTGGCCAAGGTGCTTCTCGAGAAAGGAGCCGCTGTCGACGCGAAGGTCAGAGATGGCTGCATTGCCATTAATGCCGACCGCACTGCTCTACATTTCGCGGCGGCAGATGGGCACGAGGCCGTTATCAAGGTACTTCTCGAGAAAGGAGCTGCTGTTGACGCGACGGCCAAACATGGTTGGACTGCTCTTCATACCGCGGCGGGATATGGACACGGGGCTGTGGTCGAGGTGCTTCTCGAGAAAGGGGCTACTGTTGACGCGAAGGACAAAAATGATTGCACTGCTCTTCATTCCGCGGCGCAGTCTGGGCACGAGGGTGTGGTCGAGGTGCTTCTCGAGAAAGGAGCTGCTGTTGACGCGAAGGACAAAGAAGATTGCACACCTCTTTATTACGCGGCGATAAGTGGGCACGAGGATGTGGTCAATGCACTTCTCGATAAAGGAGCTGCTGTCGACGCGAAGGACAAAAGTGATTGCACTGCTCTTCATGCCGCGTCGGCAAATGGACACGAGGCTGTGGTCGAGGTGCTTCTCGAGAAAGGAGCTGCTGTCGACGCGAAGGACAAAGATGGTTGCACTGCTCTTCATGCCGCGGCGTCAAGTGGACACGAGGCTGTGGCCAAGGTGCTTCTCGTTAACGGAGCCGCTGTCGACGCGAAAGTGAGAAAGTGATTTAAAAATATAATTTTCTGATCTCATAGCAGCTAGGCTGATTGATATTCATGACGATCGCACGAATTCTGTCTTGTAGGCTGCCCGGCGAGCCTTATTATACTCCGCCCGCCTTTCGATATATTCTGGAGTTGCGCGACGAATCTTGTCGTACGCAGCCCGCCTTGCTTTGCAGTCTGGAGTTGCGCGATAAGCAGCCCTCTTAGCTTTATAGTCTGGGCGCGCGCGATAAGCCTTGTTATACGCAGCTTGTTTTTCTTTGAATACCGGATTTGCACGATTAGCCTTGTTAGATTCTTTTTTCTTTTCTTTGAATTCCGGAGTTGCACGATAAGCCTTCATATATGCGGCGTGTTTTTCTTTCCATCCCGGGCGCGCGCGATACGCCTTGTTATATGCGACAGGATCAAATGGTTCTTTGTGTTCCGGAGTTGCGCGATACACCCGCATGTTGACGACCTTCTCGGTGACCGTTTCTGCGGATGGAACACGACTTTGAGCTGTACAATCATAATGTTTTTCATCGGATTCCGTATTGTACATATCAGACGCAAGAAGATGGTCCTGGCTTATATCTCCCGCGATCGGACACGGGACGTCGACATATTCGGAATCAAATACAATGTTTGCGACATGATCTAGAACATTGTCGTAGTCTAGGGCACACGCATCCGTCACCGTTCTGTACTCCATAATCGCGCGATAATCACTGCGCGGTAATCACTGCGCGCAAGGGACGAGTTCCACCGACTGAAAACTATCCTTGGCATTTTTCATAAAAAATCTTATTTTTCTTCACTTTCATACTTTTTTGAGCCAAAGCATCGCGGCGCGTACGTGTGGCGGACCAGTCATGACCTTCGATGGTATCAGCAATGTCAGCCGGGACGACATTCTCATAATGGCCATAAGGCACGCCCATCGTCCCTTAAAGGAGGCTTCTGTAAATTTAGGAGTCGGAACAACATGGCTGAAAGGTTTTTTACGGGGGATGCATCCCCCGTATTTATGGCCCTACCGGCAAATCGCATCGATCGATACAGCATTACTGCAAAGTGTTACCGAAGTTGAAAAACATGCTCTACTCGATTCAAGACGCAGGTTTATCCTCGGCGGGAAGACGGCCGTGGACTTGGACGGAGAACTCTGTATGGAAAAAGTAAAGCCTCTGATTACCAAGTGCAGGAAACGTAGGAATTATGCACGAAAGGCTGAAGAAATGGCTGTGGCGATATCATCTAAAAGGCATGACGTAAAGGAAATTTTTGGGTTTACAGTTTGATGTGTATTGTTTGAATCAAGCCGTCACCAAAATATCCGTCTCCCAGTCCCAGAACGTGAATTCTCCAACAGGGATAGTGTGAGTGTCAGTGATCAAACAATACAGTACATTGTCGACAAAATCTAGTTTTTCTGATTTGTAAAAGTCGCGCACGAAAACATATCGATCATAACCGTCCTTGATAAGATGTGAGCCGGTTACATATATATGACGGTTCAACTGTTCACTGTAAATGCGATAGAACGGATCTTCCCTGCTCGCCTTTATATTCATTGTAGCATCTACGCTTGACCCGTTGATTAGAGTATCCCCTAACTTTACATGTTTCAACAATACTGTACTACCATCAGCCAATATGACAGGTGTATCTCCGGAGAAACAGAAAAATTTACCGACCGCTTTCGCTCCATCCTTGACTCCTTTCCCGACAGCTTTCGTTCCATCCTTGAATCCTTTCCCGACTGCTTTTGTTCCATCTTTCCATGTTTTACCTGCAAATTTAGAAGTGGTCTTCCAAGATTTATTTGCGAATTTAGACGTTGTCTTCCATGCCTGTTTGGCAACTTTTCCAGCGGAATCTACAGGGTTAGGCACATTATTACCCATGCTTTGTTTGTATTTTCCATCGGCATTTTCATCGATAGTTTTCTTGTCCGAATGCGTGTCAATCTGTTTAACACCACTTTTTTGTTTCTTGACTACGTTCTTTTCAGTTGCATCTATTGTTTTACCGACTCCATCGGGATCTTGTGTTTTCAAGTCAAATTGTTCATTCAATTTAGCAGCGCTAAAATCGCCACTTAGAGCATTTGCATCATTTGGTTTCTTTGTTTTCTTTGTTTTCTTCTTTGTTTTCTTTGTTTTCTTCTTTGTTTTCTTTCTTTTAAACTTTGTAGTCTTTTTTAGTTTTTTCAGGGCGCCTTTTTGTATTTTGCGTGCTTTTTTGAAAATTTTGGATATCTTCGACTTGAAACTGAATTTTTTCAATTTAAATCCCTCAACATAGTATCGTTCACCAGTAAACAATAGAAGTGTAGTAAACAACACAAATATCAAAATAAGGATATTCAAAGCAGTCGTCATTAACATTATTGGACATTTTAATTTTTTGATCTTCAGGCGACGATTTCGCAATATGGATTGTACTTCAAAGAAAAATCGTAATTGGTCGGGTTCTTTGTTTTTTTAGGTGTCTTACCCTTCAATTGTTTCAAGAAGTTGTCTATGACAACGTTTGGATCTGGAATGAAATATCTAATTGTCGCCATGATACTTTGGAATAATGGAATTTTAGGGTGTCTCATTTCAATAAACACAGAATTCATGTACTCTTTATACAATTCAACGGGTGTGTTTTTTATGAGAACTCTATCAAGGTCTTCGCTGAACGGGTTGTCAGATCTTTGTTGCTTTGTTCGATTAGTAATGTAGTCTATGTCACGAGCTTTTTTGGGCCTGTTTTCAGATTTTGTACCGGGCATGGGAAAGCCAAAGGCATTTACACGCTTTTCCCAGAAATCTCGAATGTCCCCTTTGTCAGGATTGTTCTTATCGTTATATTCGTTTATAATTACGAAGTAATCCTGAATTAAGAATTTCAATCTAGCGATTCCGACATGTGCGGTAGACATAGTTGATACAACTTTATCAAGTTCTTCGTCATCTTTAATTGAATTTTTAAATTCTACCGACTGATCGATCAAATGTTTATTGCTCGCGTATATATGCATGTTGAAAAGCCCTATGCAACTTTTCGCCAACGAATTCGATTCTAGGTTGTCGACTTCTGCCGATTTCAAGAACAGGAATTTTTCTTGGCCGTCTTTCACCTTGAAGTAGATAAACTCATTGAAAACTTGAAAGCAGGCATTTATCAGCAGAGAACTTCTTCTTACTTCAGGCTCCTTCATACAGTTTTTCAAAGTCTGTCTAAGGTGTGGGTGTAAATTTCGAATTCGATTGAATAAATTGTGATTGCGAACTTTGTATGAACGTTCGTTCAACCTGTCGAGTGCGTCGACGAACGATAGGCATCTATTGAGCCGTGACAACGTGTTGGAATCTCCATCACCACTGAACCCAAAACCATGTTCCTTCATTCTTGAAGTGAGCAATTTTTTAGCTTCGTCATTTAATAGGGAGCACTGATCTTCAAACTGTTGTGAAATCTTTCCATAATCAAGAGATTTGTCGGTCTCTTTGAAGAATAAATTGTTAAGATTTTTTTCTATTTGAGACCTTTCTTTTGGTGAATAGCTATTCAGAAGATCGCTAAACATAATCGTCCTTATGTTCATGAGGATCATTTGGCGCATTTCCGAAGTAAGAGTTTTCAATGCTCGAGTATTACCACCCTTTAAATCATCAACAGCGTCATTGATTGTTTCGTTGGCGTACTTTGGTAATAATTTATCTTCAACTGATGTGTCCCTGTCACTGTAAATAAAATTCCATATAGATTTATATTGTAACCAATCGCTAAAAGAATCATGGAATTTATTACCGTATAGATCTTGAAATATTTCTCGAAGGGCCGTGTTTTCTTTCGAGTTACCTGGGAAAGATGGGTTCGGTGTAAAGAAATGCGAGACATATGATATAAACAAATCCTTTGCACTTTTGTTCTGATCTTTATCAGCCCTTCTCCTTATTCGTTTCATCAAATTGTAAATTTTTGTCAATGCCGGGTTGGTGAAACATATATATCCGTATTTATCATGTTTTTTGTATGCGCCACATAGCTCTACATATTTGTATATGTTTGTAAAATCGACGAATAACTGGTCGTTAAATTTAGAAATATACTTATTCAGGGATATGAGTTTAGTGAAAATGCCAAGACTGATTCCTCTGAAGCGATTCTTTGAAGCAAATTCGATTACAAGATAAATTATTAAAGACGTCATTCCTAAAACTGCCAATGTTCCCAAAATAATTTGGGGGGACGCTACAACTCCCAAAAATTGAAACGTTTTGGCAGCTCCAGCTAAAGATTCTAATTTTTTCAAAGGTCCCGATATATTTTCAGCTACTTTCATAAGTGCAGCAGGGTTGAATTTATCCATATCGCTTGATTACTTTAAGGCAATATTATTTTGAAGGCTTTTCATGGGTCTTTCGACCTCGAGCACCAAAAGCTCACGCGCAAGCGAGCGACCAACATGAACAAACTTCTAGATGCAATAAACCTTGTCGATGATTTACCCCGGCACGACGATCATGATGACCTTATCGGGTGTTCAGACAACGACGACGATTCGGGACTCACGCGGTGTTTAGTGTCCCTGTCCGAAGAACGAGATGCTGATATTTTTGATAACTCCCCGCCGCCAAAGAATCGATCTTGTGAAAATGACATCACCTTCCCCCGCCTCGATGTGGGTTATGGCAATTCCTCCAGAGCCCTTAAGCGGAAGTCCTCAGAAACGTCCCAAGGTGCCACCGAGTTCGCGGGTAACAAGCGTGTGTGCCTGCAAACTAATGTGTTTGGTAAATTGAAAATAAAGGGAGAATCTACAATAACTTACTATAATGGCTTTGAAAAGATATTTAATGACGGCACAATTCAGAAATATGGGTTAGGTGACAAAGTGTATTTGCTACCAGCTTCAATTCATGAAGATATGTACATTGCGCAAATTGAATCAATATATGCAGCACGTGACGGAAAGATACACGCGAACTGTCACTGGTTTAAACGTCTGAAAAACAACGAAATAAGACTGACCAAATATTCGGACGACAACCCGGTCGAATGTATTGAAGGGTTATGTGACATATCGCGATTCAAAAGGGACAATAAACTGTATTGCAAAGGAAAATCCTCAAACGGGTGGTTTTATTGACTATCATTTATTAAGGAAAAAAGGGAAAAAATGTCATAAAAGATCGTTTAACTTGGCGCATATAAGTACCTTCGTCATTCCTCTGCATCCCACAACTTCATGCGCAACACGCCGGATGAGGGAACCCTCGTTTAGTCGTATCGCGGCGGGTCTTCGACTACGTGCTCTTTTATCGAATCGTCATCGTCCGGTCCGAACTATTGATGTTCCCGCAAAGAGTGTTGGGTGGACGGAGGATGTAGTGGATGTCATCAAACCGAAGAAAGCGTCCGCTTCGTTAAGCGGGGAGAACAGTGTCGAGCGAGTAATCTCTGTAGATTCCTTAAGCGGGGAGAATAGTGGCACGCCAAAGGTGTTACGTAAGAGCTTGTCATCTGTGGAGGATGGCTGCGTTGAATCTCCCAGACCACAAGCATCGGGTTCAACCATGACAACATGTACAATTGAAGATTTCAATGATGTGTTGAGACAAAATATAAAACTAAAACGAGATACCGAATTTCACATGAGTCGCGGTAAAAATAAACTGGTGCATATGCGGCATGGAAATAATCAGGAATTAAAAGATGTGTTGCATCTGTTTTATTCTTCACATAAAACCTCATTGAAAAGGTATGACAATTGGAAACAAGGACTTGATGCGGTGTTTCGCCAGAATCGTGCCGTGATATTGAAGACCAGAAAGGGTGACGACGTCTTGGTCACCGGCTCGCAAGGGATCGGGGGATACGGCAGAGTGGCCAAGGGATATCATATGAAGCTCAATTGGGAAAAAGTCGTTATAAAAGAATATATCGGGTTCGATGATCGTAAAAACAGATCACAATATGAGGGTGAAGTTCAAACTTTGAAGGACTTGTGCTCTGATAAGTATGGAAAACCTTTACCTTACAATTTCATTCCACATTACATCGACAGGAAAGAGGAAGTTGGGTCATATTTTCTTATGTCGGCGTGGGCCGGCAATGATATTTCGAGACTACATAAGTATCACAAGGATCATCTATTGGGCAACGTTGGGTTTAGCCTGGTGACCATTCTTCAGGCTATTCACAAAAAAGGGTTCTTACACAGAGATGTCAAGCCAGAAAACATTTGCATAGACGAAAATGACGTCGTAAGGTTGATAGACGTTGGGTCTATGGTGCGCGTAGACAAGACTGGTCATGTGGTGACGGGTCAGCCATACAACGACTATCAACATTGTTCATTGAATATGCATCAAGCGTATGGTAAGCGGCCCAGATGTGAACTGTCGATATTTGACGACTTGTGGATGGTGATTTTCGCTTTATTGAGAGTATTAAGAATGGTGCCCGGTTATTGGAAAGATCAGGGTCGAAGGGAGTGTATAATTGGAGACAAGAGACGCATCATGGCCAACCCGGATAGTTTCTTTGGGGGATCTGGAACAAGATTGGCGGTGATGAAAAAATCTATATGTTATTTACGGGATGCACAAGGAAATACTTTTGATTATGATCATTTAGCTGGACTGCTTAGTCAATTGTAAAATATTCAGTAAAATTGGGTTAGACACCGAATGCCTCCACCCTCTGCGTACATTGAATTCAGATTGTCAATCTGTTCAACTTCGTAGCCTTTCGAATTGAATAGTGATAACATGTCATTCGAAATCATTCCATGAAATATAACGTTGTCGTGTGTAATAAAATTGGTGTTCAAATTACCATCGTCTACTGTATCTATATCTAACAATTCATAGGAATCGCCCGAATTACACTTAATCATATTTATATCGTCAACGAGTACTTTAGATCCGTTGAACATGATCGTGTTGCCTAGAACGGCAAAGCAACAATCCAAGTGCAAGTCCTGATGATGCACTTTATGAAAGCGGTAGTTATCGAAACGGCATTTTAAAAATTCGAATGACTCAATACATGTTCGTTTCCCGATTCCCACAAATACGTCGTTTTTGGCGAATAATACATCTCCTCCTTCGATTGGGAAAGGTATCTGTGTCAAATTATCGTATTTTGTTTCTAAATATGTCGTAATGTTGACTTGTTCTGGTTCTCGATTATGCTTTAATGTGTCACACTTTGTCATTTTACACAAAAGACATTCTCCTCCCAAAACGAAAAAATTGTCTCGGATCCAAATATGTTCATCAATATCATGTTTTTTTTCGAGTTTTGAAACACGTAATCCTCGCATTGTTAATTTGTCATATATACTTGATAAAATGTTTTCTTTCTCGATCGATGAGACCAGGCTGTTTTTAAGTTCTGTTTCTGAATATCCGATTAAGATACTCATTACACAGGTTTAATTTTTGTTTTTAAAAACCCTAGCGCGCAAAAAAAGGGATATAGAAATATAGTATCTTTATATTCTAATGGCTAATGACTGCGCCGATCAAAACTAGATCAAAGTCTAAAAAGTCGACTAAATCGATTGCAACCCAGACTGATGATGAAGATTCAGGGAAAAACAAAAGTAGCGGTGATGAAGAACCACCACAACCAATACAGATCATAATTCACAATCATCAATCGAGTGCTTCAAAGCCTAAAAGAAAATACAATGAAGTAAAGAGGTATCTAGAAGAAGAAGAGGACGAAGAGGACGAAGAGGACGAAGAGGACGAAGATGACGAAGATGACGATTATGATTACGAGGACAGCTTCATCGATGACGATGATGAAGATTTTGAGATCGAAATGGAGTTGGAAGACTCAGAGGAAGACACCGATGATGACGGTCGATTACAATTCATGCTCGATAGATTGAATGATTCACAATTGAACAAAACAATAAAGGAAGAAGCATCGAAGGACTTGAATGAGCGGTACGTCACGAAATTTGTGGAAAAGTCTACCATGCAGGACCTCAAGTACTTCAAATCGCTTGGACAGGACGAAAGACTCTACTATGCCAAAGCTCAAAATGAGCTGGAATTCGACGAATCGGTTTCAAAACCCATAAAGTTTAAATTGCTTCAGAAGAAGATGAACCCCAAAACGAAAATCGTCATTTACAAAAAGTTACAAAATTTATTATCAATGTCACCCTCAAACGGCGAATACCACAAACTCAAGAACTGGATCGAGACATTATGCGATGTCCCATTTGGTAAATACGAAGAACTCCCCGTGACTTTGAGTGACGGTGAAGAGTCGGTGACAAAGTTTTTAAAGAAGTCGAGGGCGGAATTCGACGAGCTCGTCTATGGACATTCTAAAGCAAAAGAGCAATTGCTTAGAATTATAGCGCAGTGGATATCCAACCCGACTTCAAAGGGTAATGTGATCGGCATTCATGGTCCACCTGGTGTTGGAAAGACGACGTTGATCAAACACGGGTTATCAAAAATTTTGAAATTGCCTTTCGATATGATTCCTCTGGGTGGGGCACACGATTCATCTTTCCTCGACGGCCACAGTTTCACGTACGAGGGTTCAGTATATGGGAGAATCGTTCAGAGTTTGCTTAACACGGGTTCAATGAATCCTGTTTTGTATCTTGACGAAATCGATAAAATCTCAGATTCTGCCAAAGGGCAAGAGATCATCAATGTGCTGATCCACTTAACGGATCCTCAGCAAAATGACAGTTTTCAGGATAAGTATTTTGCAGAAGTTCCTTTCGACTTGTCAAGAGCCTTGATTGTATTTACGTACAACGATGACATGCTCTTGTCCCCAATTTTAAAAGATCGGATGATTCGAATTCATGCTGACGGATATTCAAAAAAAGATAAGCAAACTATTGCCAAGGATCATTTGATTCCAGATATCTTGGGCGAATTCAACATAGACAAAGAAGCTATTGGCTTTTCTGATGAAATGGTTAAATTTGTCATCAGCAGAACCGATGACGAAGCTGGTGTGAGAAACTTGAAACGAAGTTTTGAAAGCATTATTTCAAACCTAAATATATCGCGGCTTATGGGGGAAATCCAGTTTCCAGTAAAAGTTGACGAGGCAGTTGTCAAGAAATTCCTGGAATTTGAGCGTCAACCGACCACGAAAATTCCATCAATGTATGTATGATGTAAGATAAGTAGTAAGGGGTTAGGGTTCAGAAGTAGAGTAGATAGAGTAGATAGAGTAGATCCATGGGCGCCAGCTAGACAAATTGGTTCAGGCCCAAAGTGAAATAAAATCGTTTTTTTTCAATTTCCAATTTTTTGGTCGTTTTTTACTCTACACGACGAAAGCGAAGAACAAGAATGATTTTCATTTTTTCGGTCATTTTTTGTTTACTTCTGTGAAAGTTATTTTGAAGATATTCGAAAGTTACAATTGATAGAGATTTCCGGAGTCAAAAATGGCAATTTTGAAAACCTTTCTTCGTCGTTGAAAAAAAAACTGAAATACTTTTTGAAAAAAAATGGCTTGTGCTTTTTTTTT
>Ga0181413_1000001_pt1 | contig 110337 bp, 157 predicted proteins | sample 36SPOviralmetaG_FD_130111 | JGI IMG/M metagenome (GOLD analysis project Ga0181413, IMG submission 130111) | Marine viral communities from the oligotrophic San Pedro Time Series (SPOT) site, San Pedro Channel, CA, USA - 36 SPOT_SRF_2012-09-28 | ecosystem: Environmental > Aquatic > Marine >... | reverse complement strand
ATCGTAAAGAAGGAGATCTATGAAATTACTTACACTTGAAGATTATCAAAAGGCTGGAGAAACATTCTGGCCTAAGTATTGGTATGTGGCTAAAGAACTTGGTGAGGATGCAAAACCAGAACAAGTTCTCAAAGTTATGGAAGCAGTTGGTGGACTTGCACTTAAACTTGCATTAGAAAAGAAAGAAGGACCTTTTGGATTCAACAAGAAAGATGACAAAGACACAGAATCAGATGAACAATGATGTAAAGGTGCCTGATGGTGCTGAACTAATTGATGAAGTCTTTTATGTGTGGAAGACAAGATTGGGACTCTACTCAAGTATGTCTAAACAAGGTCGTAAAATGACAACAGGTCTTAAGAAAGAAGATGTCATTGGTATGACAAGATGGAGACTGAAGTGTGAACAGGAGGGAACACTAGATCAATATACTAGAGTGATAGGAGATGCATATGTAGGTGGTAAATTGTAATGCTTACACTTGTGAATCACTTGACTGCTTTTTGGTCAGTTGTTGTGATGAATTGTATACAACCTGTCAATTGGAAATATTGCTATAGAGTTGATCAATGGTTGATACCAGGTGTAAGAGAGGGTATTGAAATTTATTTCAATCCCTCCTCAATATATCAGAATGAAAGAGATTTTCTAAATTCTATAAATAGAACTAAGGAATAGTATATCAGTAGCATGTCTGCATCTATGCGTAACTTTATGGAAGCTTATGAAGCTGTCCATAATAAAGAAGTTAGAGATGAGTTCTATAAGAATCAAGATGAACTCAGCTCAATGAATATTGGCAGACTCACAGATAATGATCTGAGAGAGATCTCTGAGCAGATTTGTGAGCATCTTTTTTCTGAAGGTGCCTCTGTATCTGATGCAGAATTTATCATCTCAGAACTCTTCTCTGAAACTGAAATTGTTGGCAGACAGAAGAAAGCAGAAAGAATCCTTGATGCCTTTGCTGAAGCATTCAAGAGAATTAAGTCAAAGTCTACAGATGTTGCACTTGAGTCATTTGCAAGATATAGAAATAATAAGAAACTGCAAGAAACCTGGTCTGTAAGATTCAATCAGGAAAAGAGAGTACAAAGAGCACATGGCACCAGTGTTGCTGATGAGGTTGCTGCTGTTAAATCTGGATTGCTTTCAATGATTGAAGGCAAGATGCCTGAAGGTCTGAAAAAGTACATGGAGAAGAAAGGTAAGGGACACTCCAAGGGAGAAGATAAGTCTGATTCTAAGGGTGGTGGTAAACCTGACTTCCTTGATCTTGACAAAGATGGTGATAAGAAGGAGTCCATGAAGAAGGCTGCTAAAGATAAGAAGATGAGTGAAGGAATGCAAGCACCAAGAATGCAGAAGGGTGCTATGGCATATGATGGTCCTAATAAGCCAGCGAGTGAGGCAAAAGATAGAGTGATGCAGAAATCCAAGGTTGCAAAGATGAGAATGGCAGGCAATCTTGGAAGACAGATGGCTAGTTCAGGCATGAATTCATCTGCTGGTCAGAAGGCAATGAAAAAATCTAATGAGATCACCAAACAACTTAACAAAGAAGATATGAAGTTGGGTGAGAATAGAATGGCTGCCTATACTGCAGGTGGTTATAAGGATGATTCCAAGAAGCAAACTGATCCTTCCAAAGCAGGATTTACTGGTATCTCTGGTAGCATCAAAGATATCATGAGACAGAATAAGGAAATTGAAGCTAAGAATAAAGCAGCAAAAGCAAAGCAAGGAATGAAAGAACAACTAGAGGCATCTGGTAAGTTTTCTGAGACTGAAATCTTAAAAATTATTGAATCTCTCTGACCTATGGCAGATACTGCACAATTTGAAGCAGCATCAATTGCATCTTATTATCAAGCAATCAATAATGGATTATCTCCAATCAGTGGTTTATCTCCTGGCATGACTAATGCTATGGATGAAGAGTATCCTAGGATGTCAGATGATTGGAGGAATGGAATACTTGCTGGCACTGAAGCAGTCATGTCTTACATTGGACATAGATCTGGATCTAAAGACACATCATGGAAGTATGCTCACTATGATGGTAGGACAAAATCTATTCCAGCATCAGCAACAACTGATGTACTGAATTACATCTGGGATAGTTTTGGTGTTGACCAGAAAAAAATTTTTGCAGGAAAAAAAGACTCCTGGGATACTGCAGATGTTTATATGGTTAAATCAAACAAAGAAAGAGAAATAAAGACTACCATTGATACTCTCAAAAGTGAATTTTCTAATGGTGTGGATCCTGCAATATTTGTTGGAACAGTAAACAGATACATGTCTGCTTTATTGGAAGATAAGATTCTTATTCCTATATCGCTTAAGCAGAAGACAAAAAATGTAAATATCAATATTACTCCAACAAATATTGCTCTTGGTCCTGAGGGATTGAAAGTTCAGTCTGGAAATTTTGTCAACGCTATGAATACAAGATTTCAAATAACCTCAGGTAGAAGAGCAAATGCTATGGATTTTGTGGGAAATTCTTTAAGATTTGAAATGGAGTTTGAAGCAGGAGCTTATAAGAAAAGATATACCTGGGAGACAAAAGTGGGCAGTAAATCTGCTGATGTGACTGAACCAAGAGACAGACCAATAAACAACAAAGGTAAATATGTTACTGCTGCTGCCAGAAATGGATCTATTCCTGGACCAGAAATGGCAAAATTGGTTAAGAAATATACTAATGAGGATTTAAATTATAATATTCCTCTGACTGGGAAGGCGTCAAAATCTCAAATAACATACTGGCAAACTTATTATAAAAATATTTTATCATTATCATCTGTTAATGTTCCTGTAGACATTGTTGGACCAGAGATTGATGGTCAATCTATGTCACCTGAGGATTTTATCAAAGCAATGTTTTTGATGGATAGTGGTGTCCCATCTGGTAAAAATTTTGCCACCAAAATAAGAGCAAAGTTAAGACATCTTAGATATATTAAGATGTTCATCAAAGCAAATCAGCAGGGTAAACTAGGTGAACTGATTTCTCATGCTTACTTCTTGTCCTCAAAGATGAATATTTCTCAGGCAGACCTTGCTGGTCCATTTGTCAAGATTCAATAAACCTGCTATAATATTCCCATATAAGCGCATGACCATGATTGACCTGAGGACTGGCAGCTGCCTCAATTTGGCACTGGACCTGGAGGATGAATCCATTGACTGCACTGTCACATCTCCTCCATACAATAAGAGAGGTGTTGGTGGTGGTCTGTTCAGAAAGATTAAGTATCAAGACTTTGATGATACTCTGCCTGAAGATGAGTATCAGGAGCAGCAGATTGAACTGCTTGATATCATCTATGATAAGACTAAAGAGGGTGGATCACTCTTCTACAATCATAAGGTCAGATATGATAAAGGTGGTGCCATCTCTCCTTGGCAGTGGTTGACTAAAACCAAGTGGAATATTAGAGAGGAGATTATCTGGAATCGTGGTAGTGGTCCAGAGATATCTGGTTATAGGTTTATTCAGACTGATGAGAGAATCTTCTGGTTGTGTAAAGGTTCAAAGCACCCAAGACTGCCAAGGCGTTCTGCAAACTGGACAAGTGTATGGAAGTTTGGTCCTGAGATGAAGAATCCTCATCCTGCACCATATCCTATTCAACTTCCTGCAAGGTGTATTCAGGCAGTAATGTCAGAACCTGGTATTGTCTTTGATCCTTACAGTGGTTCTGGCACCACTGGATTGGTAGCAACACTGCTTGGTCATGATTACATTGGATTTGATTTGTCTGAAGAGTATCATGACATGGCAAGAGAAAGAATTGCCAATCCATCTAAGAATGATCTCAGAAAGTTCTCTGATGAGACTGGTCTTGCAGCAGAAAGTGATACAGATGTGTTCACTCTAGCTCAATCATAAATAAATTTATAACACATTTGTATTGATGAGAACGTTCTTAAGTTTCTGTAGTGAGGCAAGAACTTCACGAATATCAGATCAAGCAGAGCGTGCTGGTCTGACTGGAGATGGTCACGGCAACTGGTTTGACAACCAGGGTAATATTGTTGCCAAAACAGAAAGAGGTAAGTTATCATATCTATCTAAGAAGCAACCTGCTCAACAACAGGAACCACAGGCACAAACACAACAAGCACCACCAGAACAAGAGACAGAGTTTGGTGCATTTGCTGATGGTACACCAAGGAGAATGTCACCTCCCACAAGGGCAGATGGCACACCAAAAGAAGACTTAGGTCCACTTACAGTCACATTTGGTAGATTCAATCCACCAACAATAGGGCATCAAAAATTATTAGATAAGGCAAAATCTGCAGCAGGAGATGGAACTCTTAGAGTATATCCATCAAGATCACAAGATGCTAAGAAAAATCCTCTTGATCCAGAGGAAAAGGCAGAATTGATGAGAAGAATGTTCCCAGATCATGCTGGTAGCATTGTGAGTGATCCAAATGCAAGGACTATTTTTGACGTTTTGAAGCAGGCACATCAAGATGGATATTCAAGTGTTAAAATTGTGGTGGGTGGTGATAGGGTCAAAGAGTTTGAAAAAATGTCAGGAGACTACAATGGCAAACTCTATGACTTTTCTGGTGTGGAGACTGTATCTGCTGGAGAAAGAGATGCAGACGCTAAAGGTGTAGCGGGAATGTCTGCCTCTAAGATGAGAAAGGCAGCAGCAGAGGATGATTATGAAACCTTTGTGTCTGGTTTACCCTCAAATATTGATGATAAGACAGCAAAACTGATGATGACAACCATTAGAAAGAGAATGAAGGTTGCTGAGGGTTATGAACTTTGGGAGATTGCTCCTAAGTTTGATTGGAAAAATCTTAGAGAAAACTTTGTGTCAGGTGCCATCTTTAAGATGGGGCAACTTGTAGAGAATTTGAATACTGGTTTGATAGGTAAAGTCATCAGAAGAGGCACTAATTATCTTATCTGTGTGACAGAAGATAATGTGATGTTCAAGTCATGGATTAGAGATTTATCAGAAGCAACTGTAAACTATCCTGGACCATCTGGTGTACCATCTCATCAGAGAGAGGTTGGTACTGATTCACTCAGGGATTATGTCATGAGGATGACAGGTGTTATAAATGGTAGGAAATTCATAAATAAGTATAAGAAAAAGAAAGTTGCGTCATGATTTCTGAGCAAGACAATTCTCCTGAAGCAGTAAAGGGAAGAGTCAGATCAATTACCAAAGCCATCAGGTATAAGGCAAGAAAGGAAGGTGGCAATATGATTAAAGCTTTCAATGATCATATGTCAACTGCTGGTAGTGGTATTGGTGCTGCTGAGCGTCAAATGATTAAGAAGAGTCTTGGATTGTCAGAGAAGTTTTCTAATTGGAGAAGTGATCTGATTGAAGTCATAGGTGAAGATGATATGGAACCCAAGATTAAAGAAAAGAAAATCAAGAATAAGATTAAGATTAATCCTGAAATGTCTGAGGAGTTTAAAAAAATTGGTGGTACGGTGGTGGAAATGCTTGAGGTGATTGACTATGATGAAAACTATAAACCATTAGAGATTGAAACTATTGATATCATTAAACCTGAACCACTGAAGAAAGAAGAAGTAGAACTTGATGAGTATGCATCAATGTCTCCTCAAGAAGTAATGCTTCAAAAGAGAAAGGCACAACTTGATGTGATGATTGCCAAGAAGAGAAAGCAAAGTATATCAAAGGCTGGTCAAAAATCTGATGAACCAACCAAAACTGAATCAGTAAATGAAGAGGAGTCTGATGCCATGAAGGATAGGCACCTTGAGCGTGGTGGGATGGGTGCAAGAGCAGATTACAAAAAACCACCCAAGAATGTAAAGAGTGCTGCAATCTCTGATGCAGAAAGACAAAAATCAAGAGAGGCATCACAGAGAGCATTTGATTTTGTTAAAAAATCTATCACTGACAAGTATGGTAAAGGTGCAATCATGAAGACAAATAAAGAAGAGAATGAACTTGATGAGAAGTGCTGGCCTGGTTATAGAGTAAACCCCAAAAGAAAGACCAAGATTCTCTTTGGTAAGAGATATCCAAACTGTGAAAAGGCAAAGTAATGCCATTAGATCTTAAGAAAGATAGTATGGGTGATGTGATAAAGGATTTTTACAAATCTAAAGCGCCACAATTTAAAGGTAAGTCAAAAGAAAAGAGAAGGCAGATGGCAGTTGCTGCGAAGTTGACTGCTGAGCGTGGACCTCAGGCAGAATCACTTAGAACTAGTGCTCTTACTTCTCCTAAGGCAATGAAAAGAATTGCTGATAATGATAGGAGAAATAAAGAACAAGATAAGAGAATGAAGTTTGGCAAGTTTGCGCAGAAAGCAAAGGAGGCACAGAGCAGATTAAAAAAAGGAGAAGTTAAAACATGGGATCCTGATAAGAAACAGTATGTTTCTAATAGAGATAACAAACCAAGATATGATGAAATTAGTGGCAAGAAGAAAACCTAATGCCAACAGGTAACACTAAAAAACCTAGAGACCAACAACACAGATTTTGGTTTCATCTTCATGAAGAAGATGTTAGATTGATACACAATGCTGTAGATTTTTATCTTAAAAATAGACCTGGTTCAGGGGAGAGACCTGAACACATGCAGGAACCTACAGCACATGTTAAATACATGATAAGACAGATGGATAAGATGTTGATGGAATCAAGATACAGAGATGAATAGCAGATACATATATAGTCTGTAGATAGCGAGAATTATCATGTTTGCATTCTTACTTCCATTGGCTTCAAAGATTATTTCAGATGCAGTATCAAATATTCCTGAGAATGAGGAATTAGGAGAAAAGTTGATTGATATTTGTCTTGTAATCCTTAGTAAGGCAGTAAAGCTTACTAAGACTGACATGGATGACCAACTTTTAGAAGTTGTCATCAAGGCAATCAAGACAAGAGAAGAGGCAGAACCAGAGACTGCTGTCTAGTTTTTGAGAGACCCAGGGGTCTCTCATTTTTATAAATATTCTATAGCATATAAATTTTAGCAAGGGCAGTCACATGGCACTTTGGGGTAAAAACGATAATGTTCTGTCAACTGGAACAGTTGCTCTGAACTATGGCACTGGTGTCGTGACGGGCACTGGCACCTCCTTTGGTATTACTGGAGGATGTACAGAGGGGCAGGTAATAAGATTTGGTACAAGAACTGATGGTGGATCAACTGATTATTTTGGTGATGCTGTAATTGTCAGTATTGCTAATAGTGAGTCACTTACCATTGGATCAACTGCAGGTCTTTCTGGAGATGCTATCTCTGGTGCGCAGTTCCAGGTTAGTGAACTTCCTAAGTCAAGTATTCTTGATGTTTCATATAGTGATAGTGAAACACTTAGTCAAGAGGGTGGTTCTATTAAACCATTCACTACAGTGCCTAATTTGTCAGTTGCAGGTGTTGGTGTTAGCATCCTGAGTTTTGATTCAGTACTTGCTGCTGCCAATAAAGGTGTGAAAGTTGGTGATTTTGTTGTTAATAATGGAGTAAATCATAAGATCCTTGGACTTGGAACTGCTACACTTGAAGTAGGAAACCATGTTCCTGTTGGATTTACTACAATCTTCTTCAACACAAGTTTAGTTCCAGGACTTCAGGCTGGCACAGTTATCTCATCTGGAACTGCTGGAACAACATTTACAACTGGTGGACTTGGTGTTAAGGTGGTTTCTACTGCTGCTTCATTTGTAACAGTTGATGCTGCAACCACTGCAGAAATTGGTTTTGGAACAGTGCTTCTGTTCTCTGAACCTGGTGCTAAGATGGTCAGCTTGGGTTCAACCATTGGTGAAACACTTCTTGTTGGTGCTGACATTACCATTGCCAGACATAAAGCAGGATATGACAAGTATCTCTATGGTGTTTCTGGTGCTGGTGTGACAGCATCTGCTGGATCTGCATTTGAAGTTGACCATGCTGGTTGGGTTGGTGTCACCACATATATTGATACACATGGAAACCTTAGAGTTAAGAAGGAAGTTCTTGTGGCAATGGGCAGCAATTCACAAGATAGCACTGCTGGTATTCAGACAGGTAATGTCCCTGTATATGATTCTAACCCTGCTGTATGATGTAAATGATATTTTCTGAATTGAATGAGGATAATTTCCTCTTATTCGCAATTAAAAATTATGAGAATCCCCATGCTATAACAAAGGAGGATTTTGATAAGGACTTGAATCATTTTAAATATATCAAGAGGTTGCTCAAAAAGTATAAATCCTCTGGTGAATTGAAGGCTCATCTCCTTATCAATCACTTCATCATACTGTATAATATTTTTGGTGAGGCAACAACTCCAATGCTATTTTTTAAAATAGAGAAGGACTTGTGGTCTATGGTAAAAACATTTATTATTTTCTTGGAAAGACTACCTGATAGTCCCAGATGTTACATACATGATATTGAGATAGATGATGATTGTCTTTCAGAATTAGAGAGAATCACTAATGGAAAAGTCTAAAATTGATAGATTCATCGATGCATTCAGAGTTGCAATGTATAGTGAATTTGAAGTAAATGAAGATGGTGCTATTCCTGCTAATAATATTGGTGGAGGAAAGATTGCTGGCACACAACCAGCGGGTGATGATCCTCCAGTAAAGTTAGATGGCAGAAGAAAGTATGTGAAAAAGTATATGAATCAGTTGATGAATAATAGAAAGAAGAGAGAGGATAAGAAAGCAATGAGAAAGGTTATGGACTTCAATCCCTACTTTAGTCCCAATGGAAAACGAAGTTAAGGTAGCAGTATTAAATCAAAAACTTGAAGATCTGAAACCCATAATCATCAAACTTGACACTGCAATTGAAAAATTAAGTGAGGTAAATACAACTGTGAGTAGGATGCTTGCAGTACATGAAGAGCGCTTATCAAAACAAGAAGAAATTGACACTGTACTCTTTACAAAGATTGACAAACTCCGTGATAAAATGGACGCAGATCATGACAGTGTGTTGCAAAGATTACGTGGACTAGAGAAAAGGGTATGGATGGCAGTTGGTGGACTGGCAGTTATTACCTTTGGAACAAGAGTGTTTGCAAGTAACCCTGATATATTGACAAACATCACTGAACCACCTAGTATTGAGAGGAGTTATTAGTTGATGCATGGATTTTATTGATGTCAAATATATTAATTTGATATCTTCCAGACTCTCTAAGTTCAAAAAGGTAAAGCAAAACTTATATAATTGTAGATGCCCTATTTGTGGAGACTCAAAGAAGAATAAGAATAAAGCAAGAGGATATTTTTATCAAGTTAAGAACAATACTAACTATAAGTGTCATAATTGTGGTGTGAATATTTCTCTCAATAATTTTTTGAAAGAAATAGATCCTGTTACTCATAAACAATATGTTTTTGAGAAGTTCAAAGAAGGTCATACTGGAAAGAACTTCACTACAGAAACCCCAGAAGACATTTTTAAGAAGTTGGATTCTAAACCAGTATTCAGAAAAAAGATTGATTTACCATCAGCATTTGATGTCACTCAATCTAAAATGTATCTCCACACAAGAGCAATCTTTGATGGAGAGTTTTACTATACAGCAAACTTTCAGGAATTCATAAACACTATGAAACCTGATACATTTCCTGACACCACCTATGGTGAGTCAAGGATTGTGATACCTTTGTATAGAAACAAACACCTGATTGGGGTGCAGGGAAGAGCTCTCTCTTCAAACCCTATTAAATACATTACCATCATGTTTGAGGATGAAGAACCAAAGATATATGGACTGGACAACATTTCTACAGATGTGCCAGTATACGTCACAGAAGGACCTTTTGATAGCACATTCCTTCAAAATGCGATTGCAATGTGTGGTGCTGATGCTGATGTTGGGGACTGGGGGGTTAGCAATCCTGTCTGGGTCTATGATAACGAACCTCGTAATAGAGAGATCGTCCAACGCATCAGCAGAACAATTGAAAGAGGTGACTCAGTAGTTATCTTTCCCTCAAACATCAGAGAGAAAGACCTAAATGATATGGTATTGGCTGGACATGATGTTAAAAAATTAGTAGAATCAAATGTCTACTCTGGTTTAGAAGCAAAACTTAAGTTTACCACCTGGAAAAAGATATGAGTAATGGAATCAAGGTAACAAAAAGAAATGGTCAAATTGAACCTCTTGACTTAGATAAGATGCATCTGATGGTTGAAGAGGCAACTGTTGGACTTGCTGGTGTATCTGCTAGCCAGGTAGAAATGACTTCTGGCATTCAGTTCTATGATGGCATTTCAACTCAGGAGATCCAAGAAATCCTGATTAAAAGTGCTTCTGACCTGATTGATCTGGAGCATCCTAACTATCAATTTGTTGCTGCTAGACTGCTCTTATTTGCCCTTAGAAAGCAGTTGTATGGCAAGATGAGAGAGTTGCCACACCTTGAACAACATATTTACAGTTGTGTGAACAAGGATGTCTATGATGCAAATATTTACTCTAAATATTCAAAAGAAGAAATTGAGAAAGCTAATTCTTTCATTGATCATGATCGTGATTTTCTCTTTACTTATGCTGGTTTACGCCAGGTTGTGGATAAGTACCTTGTGCAAGATCGCAGTGGTGGAGGAGTTTATGAAACTCCACAGTTTATGTACATGATGATTGCCTTAACTATTTTTTCTGAGTATCCAAAAGAAACTAAACTGAATTATGTCAAAAGATACTACGACGCAATCAGCAAGCACAAAATCAACATCCCCACCCCAATCATGGCTGGGGTCAGAACACCTCTCAGACAGTTTGCTTCTTGCGTTCTTGTTGATGTTGATGACTCCCTCGATTCTATCTTTAGCAGTGATATGGCTATTGGGAGATATGTTGCTCAAAGGGCAGGAATCGGCATCAACGCAGGCAGAATCCGTGGCATCAACAGTAAAATCAGGGGTGGAGAAGTTCAACACACAGGTGTTATTCCTTTCCTTAAAAAGTTTGAATCAACTGTCAGGTGTTGTACACAAAATGGAATACGAGGTGGGTCAGCGACTGTCCACTTCCCAATCTGGCACCAAGAAATAGAAGACATTATTGTTCTCAAGAACAACAAGGGCACAGAAGATAACAGAGTTCGTAAGTTAGATTATAGTATTCAAATCAGTAAACTCTTCTATGAGAGATTCATACAAGGAGGAGACATTTCTCTCTTCTCTCCACATGACGTTCCAAATCTGTATGGTGCTTTTGGTACTGATAGATTTGATGACTTATATGTTTCTTATGAAACAGATGAGTCTATTCCAAGAAAAACTATCAGTGCTCAAAAACTATTTCTTGACATCCTGAAAGAGAGAGCAGAGACAGGTCGTCTTTACATCATGAATATTGATCACTGCAATTCTCATTCCTCCTTCAAGGATAAGGTGGAGATGAGTAATCTTTGTCAAGAAATCACTTTGCCCACATATCCAATCTCACATATTGATGATCATCTTGGTGAGATTGCACTGTGTATCCTATCTGCTATCAATGTTGGTAAGGTAAGATCTGATGATGAGTTGGAGGAGTTATGTGATCTTTCAGTGCGTGCCCTTGATGAATTGATTGACTACCAGGAATATCCTGTGAAGGCAGCAGAGATTGCTACAAAGGCACGTAGGTCCCTTGGAATTGGATTTATTGGTCTGGCACATTATCTTGCCAAACTTGGATTTGATTATGGATCTCAGGAGGCATGGGATGCAGTTCATGGACTTGCTGAGTCCTTCCAATACTATCTCCTAAAGGCATCAAACAAACTTGCACAGGAGAAGGGGCATTGTGAATATTTTGGTAGAACTAAGTATGCTGATGGCATCCTTCCTATTGATACATACAAGAAAGATGTTGATGAAATTTCTAGTCAGGAGTTAGTACATGATTGGGAAGATCTTAGAACATCTATCTCCACACACGGTCTTAGGCACTCAACACTGTCTGCTCAGATGCCATCAGAGAGCAGTTCCGTTGTGTCAAACGCAACAAATGGAATCGAGCCACCTAGAGACTATCTGTCCATTAAAAAATCCAAGAAAGGGCCTCTTAAGCAGATTGTTCCGCAGTACAACACACTGAAGAACAATTATACACTTCTGTGGGAGATGCCTGACAACAAAGGTTACATAAATGTGGTGTCTGTGATGCAGAAATTCTTTGATCAGGCTATATCTGGTAACTGGTCTTACAATCCAGAAAATTACCCAGATAATGAGGTCCCAGTTTCTGAAATGGCAAAAGACCTTTTGACTACATATAAGTATGGTTGGAAGACTTCTTATTATCAGAACACATATGACATCAAGACTGATGAGGTTGTTGATGATAAGTCTTCTAAATTAGAATCATTAATGCAAGAACTAGAAAAAGTAGAGGAGGGGGAGTGTGAATCCTGTGCAGTTTAAAAGAGACGTGACATCACCAATAGGTAGCATCAAAATGAACCCAGTTCAGAGAATGACAGTTTTCAACTCTGAACAGGTTAACACCAAAAAACAACCAATGTTCTTTGGCAAACCACTGGGAATACAGAGATATGATTCATTTAAATATGGTATTTTTGATAAACTCACAACACAACAGTTAGGATACTTTTGGAGACCAGAGGAAGTCTCTCTACAAAAAGATAGAGGTGACTATCAAACACTCAGACCTGAGCAAAAACACATCTATACTTCTAATCTGAAGTACCAAATTCTGCTTGATTCTGTTCAAGGTAGGGGACCAGGTATGGCTTTCATTCCATACTGCTCTCTGCCTGAATTAGAGGCATGTATGGAGGTCTGGGGGTTCATGGAGATGATCCATAGTCGTTCATACACATATGTCATCAAGAATGTTTATTCAGATCCTTCAGAGGTTCTGGATAAAATTGTGACTGATGAAAGAATTCTTGAGAGAGCAGGGACTGTCACAGAGTCCTATGATGACTTCATCAATAGTGCTCACATGTATGACACCAGCACTATGTGGGAACTTGCTAATGAGGGGCACATAGCAGGAAGAGTTGAGAGGAGAGAACTGAAGCGCAAATTGTATAGAGCAATTGCAAATGTCAACATTCTCGAGGGTATTCGCTTTTATGTTAGTTTCGCTTGCAGCTTTGCATTTGGTGAACTTAAACTTATGGAAGGGTCCGCAAAAATCATCTCTCTTATCGCCAGAGATGAGAACCAGCATCTTGCAATTACACAAAATATCCTAAATAAATGGAGACAGGGTGATGATCCTGAAATGGCAGAAATTGCCAAAGAGGAGGAAGAGTGGGTTTATGCAATGTTTGATAGAGCAGTCAATGAAGAGAAGAGATGGGCAGACTATCTTTTCAAAGATGGATCAATGATAGGACTGAATGATACTCTACTCAAAAAGTATGTTGAGTGGGTTGCCAATAGAAGACTCAAGTCTATTGGCATGAAGCAAGTATATGATGTACCTGCAAAAAACAATCCCCTCCCCTGGACTGAACACTGGATTTCCTCTAAGGGTCTCCAGGTTGCACCTCAAGAAACAGAAGTTGAATCTTATGTTGTTGGGGGCATCAAACAAGATGTTAAAGAAGACACATTCACTGGATTTAAACTCTAATGGCAAATTATCACATCAAGAGACCTAGCAGGATTGATGCTACTAAGGACTCATACTACACAGGTGCTGGTGGTAAGTGGTCTCATGACTATTCTGCTAGAAAGCAATACACCAATAAGACTACAACAGAGGCTATGCTGAACAATCCAGATGGCACCAATGGTGGTTGGGTAGGAGCATCAGTAGTTACTGAGTAATAAATAAGGAAAGTTGTTATGAACATTTGGCAAAAGTTGAAATCAATGGCGACTACCCCAATCCCTGGATTTACCAGAGTAGGGTTTTTGACGGGAGTCTTATTGGGGACAACTACGGCTTTGTGTATTGCATTACCAATACTATCACAAAGAAAAAGTATATTGGTAGAAAATACTTCTGGCAAAAACGAAAGCCTAGAAGTAAAGGTGATTCTTCAGTCAGGAGAAGAGTTACATCTGAAAGCAACTGGAGAGATTACTGGGGGTCTTGCCCTGAGCTTAAGGAGGATCTTGGGAGATATGGGATTGGACAGTTCACAAGACAGATACTTTCCCTCCACTCCACTTTAGGTAAAACTAATTTTGAAGAAACAAGACAATTGTTTGCCCACAATGTCCTGACAGAAAGCTTGACTGATGGTAGTCCTGCATATTACAATAGCAATATCTTAGGACGCTACTACAGAAAGGATTACTTTGATGAAGAAACTCTTAAATAGAATCAGAAATGTTGCTAAGAAAGTCTTGAGAAAAGAAAAAACAATTAATTTAATTCCTTTTGTAACCTGGATTAATTCTGAATTGGATAAAAAATAACACAAGACAGTTCCAGCACCAGAGTATCTGCAAGATGACCCATGGTTTGGTCCAGCAGTTCTATCAGACAAATCAAAACAGAAGAAGATTGAGCATGATGCCTTCAAGGAAGAGGCACACAAGTTCTATGGAACAAAGGAATCAGAGAATATTCATGAAGTCATGTATGAGATGGCAACCAAAAACAAAGTCCATCTAGGAGGATCAGAGAATCTTCCCTAGTTGACAGAGGAACCAAAGGCCACTATAATTATTTCATGACTCAATAGCTCAGCTGGACAGAGCAACTGCCTTCTAAGCAGTCGGTCGTAGGTTCGAATCCTACTTGAGTCGCCTTGCCAGATTAGCTCAGTGGTAGAGCAGTGCTTTTGTAAAGCAAAGGTCATCAGTTCAAATCTGTTATCTGGCTTGGGATTTATTCCCACAATGCGAGTGTAGTTCAGTGGTAGAACGTCAGCCTTCCAAGCTGAATGTCAGGGGTTCAAGTCCCCTTACTCGCTTCCTCCTACTGGAGTATTATGAACCCAATTGAAGATTATCAACCAGGAGGTCTTCCTATTCAGTCAGTCAATATATTGAGACTGATTAGTGAATTGGAAGGATCAGCACAACTCTGTAATTGGATGGGGTTTGGTGATGATAAGGAAACTCTTGATGGAATCAAAAAGAAATACTATAAGATGTATTTTAGATTGAAGAAACAAGAAACTAGTGTCTTAGAATAATCCTCTATAGCTCAGTTGGTAGAGCAGGTGACTGTTAATCACCTTGTCCCTGGTTCGAGTCCAGGTGGAGGAGTATGGGAGATTAGCTCAGCGGTAGAGCATCTCGTTTACACCGAGGATGTCACAAGTTCGATCCTTGTATCTCCCATGTAGTATCCAACTAAACCAATGATTACAGTAAGATGTAAAGTATGCAGAAAAGAAATCACGAGCTCCACCAAATCTCAATCCTGTGGATGTCCCAATATGATGACAGTGGTTGATGATAAGGTGACTGCAGTTGACCTAAGTAAGATTGTTATGGTAAAATCTAACAATCCTAAAAAAAGAAAAGGAGTTCTATCAAATGAAGACCTTGCCTTTCAGGAGGCAAGACGTCAAAGGAAAGTCAGAAGACTTGACTTTGAAGAGAGATAAGGAGAGGTGGTCGAGTGGTTTATGGCTCTGGTCTTGAAAACCAGCTTGTCTGCAAGGGCAACGTGGGTTCGAATCCCACCCTCTCCGCTCATCGAGGTGTAGCTCAGTTTGGTAGAGCACTGCTTTTGGGAAGCAGGGGTCGCAGGTTCGAATCCTGTCACCTCGATGCCTATATAATCAAAACCTATGTGCAATGGAAATTTTCACAGTCAAAGAATTTCAGGATAAATGGGATGAATTAATGGAGAGAGTTGAAAAAGGTGAACACCTTGGCATAGTGAATGATGATGGACATGCAGCAGTCATGATGCCTGCTGATGATGAAATACTTAAAATGTACAGAGATAACAATAACGAAGGAACATGAAAATTTTTCTTGATACAGCAGACACAGAAGTCATCAGAAAGTATTTCCAGACTGGATTGATTGATGGTGTGACAACAAACCCCACACTGATTAGGAAGAGTGGTAGAGATCCTCAAGATGTCTATGCAGAGATAGATGAGATAGGAATTGAAGATATCAGCATGGAAGTCATGGGTGATGCACAAGAGATGACTGATGAAGGCATCAGACTTGATGACAAGTTTGGATATTGCTCAACAATTAAAGTCCCATGCACGAGAGATGGTCTCTTGGCATGTAAAAATCTGGCAGACAGAGGTATCAAGACCAATGTTACACTTGTTTTCTGTGCAGCACAAGCAATTCTGGCAGCAAAGGCAGGAGCAACTTATGTCTCTCCTTTTGTGGGTAGACTGGATGATCAATCAGTAGCAGGACTGGAGGTCGTTAGATCTATATCAGACCTCTATAGAGTTCAAGGAATTGAAACTCAAGTCCTATCTGCTTCAATCAGAAATGTTCAAAGAGTTGTAAGATCATACTATAATGGTGCTCACATTTGCACTATGCCACCAAAAGTGTTTGAGCAAATGTATGATCATATCCTTACTGATAAAGGAATGGAAATCTTTGAGAATGATTGGAAGCAGGTACAAGGGACTGTCGCCTAAAGGTAAAGGCCCTCTGCTTATAACGGAGTGATCTGGGTTCAAGTCCCAGCAGTCCTACCTTGGGGGTTTAGCAATCTGGTGAATGCAGCAAACTCATAATTTGCCTAAGGTGAGTTCGATCCTCACAACCCCTATGACAGAATCAAATCTGTCTACTTGACTCACAAGGTCAAATCCCTTAGAATAAAAAGGTCAACACACAAGTCAATGACTATCACAACTAAGTTCAAGAAAGACATCAGCACTTTGCAGTCTGCAGTTAATGGAGATTTTTATCTTGATGTAAAGAATCCAAAACTTTACAAAAAGATTCGCAAGTATTATGAGAATACAGGTGTAGTATTTTCTGGTGACCCACTTGATGATTATGATATTCTTCTGGATTATCTGGCTCAAGATCTTGATCCTAAAGAGGTGGTATGAAAATTTTGCTTGAGCGTTTTCCTTACAGGTACGTTGAGAATGGGATTCTAGAAAATGGATTCCCAGACTATCGCATTCAAAAGGCTGATAGTTATACCAAAAGGTATAGGGACATGTATCTTCTTGATAATCAAATGCAGTTGCTCACTGCTATTGATGACTTTGAATACACCAAGTGGTTAGATCCAGAGGGTGTTCCTTGTTATGTTAAAGACTCGGTATCGTCTCAAAACTAGCCCTGGTCGGGATACCCCAGAGTTTCTTGCTTCTCTCAAAAACAAGTGGCGTGCATGGATTTCTTTAGATGGGGTTGTCTTACCCCATCTTTTTTTGTATAATACATAGTAAGTAAAAAACTTAGATCAAATGTCTGAATACACAAAGACTGCACTTGTCTTAGGTGCAGGTGGTTTTATTGGTAGTCATATGGTAAAACGTCTGCGTGCTGAGGGATATTGGGTGCGTGGAGTAGATTTGAAGAGCCCTGAGTTTGGTAAATCAGAGGCACATGAATTTGTTCATGGTGATCTACGTGATCCAACTTTTGTGAATAAGGTCATCAGATTTAAGGGATATCAGGGAAATTTTTATTATGATGTCCCTCAACAGTATCATCAATGTTTTGATGAGATCTATCAGTTTGCTGCAGATATGGGTGGTGCAGGATTTGTATTCACTGGTGAGAATGATGCCAATATCATGCACAACTCTGTCAGCATCAATCTTAATGTGCTTGAAGCACAAAAAGAGTTTAATGACTATACAGTAACAAATACCACTAAGATTTTCTATTCTGGATCTGCCTGCATGTATCCAGAACACAATCAACTTGACCCCAACAATCCAGACTGTCGTGAAGAATCAGCATACCCAGCAAACCCAGACTCAGAATATGGATGGGAAAAACTCTTTAGCGAAAGACTTTACTTGGCTTACAACCGTAATCATTCTATTCCTGTTCGTATTGCTAGGTATCACAATATCTTCGGTCCAGAAGGAACCTGGGAGGGAGGAAGAGAGAAAGCGCCAGCTGCAATCTGCCGTAAAGTCGCTTACCTCCCTGAGACAGGTGGAGGCATCGAGGTGTGGGGAGATGGCTTACAGACTCGTTCCTTCCTGTTCATTGATGAATGCATTGAAGCAACTAGAAGGCTGATGGATTCTGACTTCATGGGTCCAGTCAATATTGGATCAGAAGAGATGGTTTCAATCAATGAATTGGTTGATACTGCTGCTAAAGTATCAGGTAAGGTAGTCAAGAAATTGTACAAACTTGATGCACCTACTGGTGTCAGAGGTAGAAACTCTAATAATGATCTGATTAGAGAGAATCTTGGATGGGATTATTCTCAATCTCTTGAAGAAGGAATCAGAAAAACTTATACATGGATTAAACAGCAAATTGACAATAAGAAATGATTAAAATTTATACCTACTCTCATAATAGACCTGATCTGATTAAACCTCAGTATGAGAGTATGAAGAGACACATTAAAGATGATTTTGAATACATTGTCTTTAACAATGAAAGAGCAGGATCAAATCCTTTTAGTGGATACAAACCTGAGAGGGTTCAGGAGATTAATGATGTATGTGAGTCATTAGGTGTCCAATGCATCAGAGTTGAACTTGATCCAGAGTATCAGTTCATCAATGGGTATAAACAGTTTGAAGGTGATTCATTTACAGGTGATGGAAGTCAGGTCTGTGGATATGCATTCACATGGGGGTGGCAGCATTATATTGTCAACAATGACTGCATTTCAATCTTGATTGACTCTGATATGTTTTTCATCAAAGACATTTCTTTTGAAGAGATGATGAAGGATCATAATCTTGCATTCATTCCATCATACAGATACTCACAAAAATACTCTGAGGAAAGTAGAGGACAGATTGCTCTCAGATATCCTTGGAATGGTTTGGTGATTGCTGATATTCCTAATATGCCAAATCCATCAGAATTAAAGTGGGGGTTGGGTGTATTCAATGGACAGCCATGTGATGTTGGTGGTGAAGGTTATCAATATCTGATTGATTATAAAGATAAATTAAAAATTAAATATCTTGATCATGTCAGTATTCAAAGAGATGCAGACTCAGGAGATAAACATACACCTCCTGATGGATTCATTGAGATGGGTTTCAATGGTTGTTCACCAATGCATGTCAATCTTGATGATAAAGAATTTATCATTCTTGATTATCAACATTCAGACAAACAGACATTCCCACATCAGAAAGAAAGAGAGAATCATTGGCAGTATGTTTATGACTGTTTCAAGTACATGGTGAGATACTCAGCAACTCATAATTTTCCTAAACCAACATTCATTGATCTTATAAAGTTTGAAACTGATGATGATATGACTGAAGCATTTGTGCTGCATTACAAGAATGCTAGTAATGGAAATGCATGGCAGACAGAAGAGTATAATGCTGCTAAAACAAAAGCACTATCAAGAGTATTAGAGGACTGATGAAAATTTATGACTGCATCATCTTCAATCATGAAGTTGAACTACTTGAGATTAGACTCAATATCTTAGATGAGTATTGTGATTACTTTGTAATTACAGAGGGTGACATTACATTTTCTGGCAAACCAAAGGATAGTCATTATCTGAATAACAAAGAGAGATTTGCTAAGTGGGAACATAAGATTATTCATAATCAAATCAAGATTCCTGATCTTGAAGGACCCTGGCATCGTGAGATATACTCAAGGAACTCTGTAATGGACTTGGATATCTTTGAGGATGATGATCTACTTTTGTTAAGTGATGGGGATGAGATTCCTAGTCCTGAGGTAATTGAACATGCTTCAGAGTGGATATCAGATGATACTCATTTCACATTTCAACAGTCTGCATATCATGGATATCTGAACAATCTCTATTCTGATACATGGTTTGGATCAAGAGCAGCCACTTATAAGTTCATGAAAGGAACTACAGTGGATGATATAAGAGAAGGCACAGAGGACGAGAGTAAGATTACAGGTTCAATTATTACCAATGCAGGTTGGCATTTTACATACTGTGGTGATGCTGAACATGTAAAACAGAAGATCAATTCATTCTGTGACACACAGTTCAATGTGCCACAAGTTCTTGATAATGTGTCTGATAATCTCAAGAATGGAAAAGATGTGTTGAGTAGAGGTAATATGAGTTATAGAACTGTAGAAATTGATGATTCTTTTCCTCAATATATAATTGATAACCAAGAAAAATATGTACACTTGATTAAATGATTGTATCTGAAATTTATAATGGATCTGGTTTGGGTAACCAGTTGTGGAATATTGTTGCTCCTAGATGCATAGCAGAGCACAGAGGGTTTAGATGGGGAGTGCGTAGAGACATCACTAATAGTGGGTCAGGTGCATCCAATCTACAAACAGTAGGACTTAAGACTTTCAAGGGATGTCAGTTTCTGACTAATATTGATTGGGGGGATGAGGTCACAGGAGGTGTCACACACCAGGAAGGTCAAGAGCCATCAGAACTTCCAGATGGTATTGAATACTATGGAAGAGAAAGAGTGGATGAATATCCATATGGATTTCACGAACTACCAAATGAAGATGCAATGATCTATGATGATCTTCTCCATAATACTGTCCCTGATAATACAAAAATTGATGGGACATTTCAAAGACTTAGATATATTAATGATAGAAGATCTGATATTATTGAATGGTTGAAACCAAATATCACAGTCACTGATTATTCAAGTGATGATTTTTGTGTCATCCAATTCAGAGGTGGTGAATATCTAATTACATCTGCCTGGTGTCCGCCTGAATATTACAGGATGGCAGCAGATAGAATGCTTGAGATTAATCCCAACATGAAGTTTGGAGTCATTACTGACGACCCTGAGAATGCAAAGAAGTATATTCCCTGGGCACCAATCATTGGAGCATCATCATCAGATCAGATTGACCCACTAGCACATCTACAGGGATCAGGATTCTATGTCTATAAAGGTGGTCCCATTGGTATTGATTATTCTATTCTGAACAATGCAGTTCACTCTATTCTGACCTCATCAACATTTGCTTTCTGGCCAGCATGGACTAATACAAAAGCAAAAACTATCATTGCTCCTAAGTATTGGAATGATTACAAAAGGTCAACAGGATATTGGAGAGGTGATGATAATATTGTGGATGACTGGATGTATATTGATAGATCTGGTATAATGATGAGTGGAACTGACTGCAAAGAAGAATATAGAGAATATAGAAAAAGACATGAGTTCTATGATGATAAACCAGATGTTGTCTAAATCTGTATATTGTAGCGAACCATTTGATCATTGGATCATTGATGATTTTTTAGATCAAGATGTGGCAGAGTCAATGACCAATGAGTTTATTGACTTTGATGATGGTAAAGATGTTGTTCACTACAAAGGTTGGATTGGTGATAAGAAGACATGTAATGTGTGGAATAGATTTCCTGCCACAACATATGATGTCTTTACTAAACTATTGTCATCAGAATTTACGTCAGAGATATCATCTCTAACTAATATTGAACCTCTGTATCCTGATGTGGGATTGCATGGTGGTGGGTGGCACATGCATAGAGCAGGTGGAAGTTTAGCTGTGCATCTTGATTATGCCACACATCCTAAACTCAACTTGCTTAGGAAACTGAATCTGATAGTATATCTTGAGAAGGATTATAATCCTGATTGGGGAGGTAGTTTAGAATTTTGGTCACATGATTCTGATACTAACAAACCAAAAGAAAAGATTACTCAAATAGAACCTATTTTTAACAGAGCAGTTCTATTTGATACATCACAGAATTCATGGCATGGATTTCCAATACCTATCAATTGTCCTGATGGCAAAATGAGAAAGAGTATTGCTGTCTACTACTTGACAGATCTTGCTCCAACATCTGCCAAGAGATACAAAGCACTATATGTGGAGACAAATGACTAAATTAAGAATCAAAGACACTACTCTATCAACCATGTATGTGCCATGGGATAAGAGTAAGATTGCTGCATCTGACCTTCAAGATGGAGAGCAAAGTAAGACTCTTGACAATGGTGTGGAGGATACTATTCGTGCTATCTACACCTGCATGGACTTTGCTGACTTTGACTCTGTCAAGTTCATCACGTCAAAAGAAGTCATTGATATCAGAGGTGAAGACCTGTTGCAGGATGGAATTGTATGTGAAGAACCTAGTATTCCTATCACTAATATGAAGGATTATGCTAGATTTATGATTTATCATTTGACTGAGCATGTAGACACAAACTATACTCTTACTATTCAGCATGATGGATTTATTATTAATCCAGATGAATGGAGAGATGAGTACTATGATTATGATTACATTGGTGCTCCATGGCCATGGAGAGAGCAGGGATTTGTGACACCCTTTGGAGAGCACATCTCTGTTGGTAATGGTGGATTCTCATTCAGGAGTAAGAAACTTCTTGATGTTCCATCAAAAGTTGAGGTGCCATTTGATGTTGTGGCAATGAATGATTTCTACAAAATGTTTGGTGGTGTCAATTGGAATGAAGATGGAAACATCTGTGTTCACAACAGACACATCTTTGAATCCCAGGGTTGTAAGTTTGCTCCAGTGGAGGTGGCAAAACATTTCTCTCATGAGAGCACCCTAGATATTAATTATGGTATGATACCTTTTGGGTTTCATGGCAACCTCCCACAAGGTGTACAATTTTCATAGGAGATATAATGAAATACGATCTTGACCATTCAACTCCATACTTTCAAGGAATTTTTCAGAATGTAAGTGATGCTGACATGACTGGTGGTGTGAAAGCACTTGAAGCACTTACCACATATCATAAGAAAAATCACTTTCTCCTGAACACAGGGGCAGTTGGTTATGAACCACCATCATGGGTTGAAACAGATAAAATTTTTCCTGAGGATGTCCCAACTCATCCAATGACTCACATTGAGTGGGCAGCTATTCTCAAAACCATGAAATTGAGAGGTGATGTTCTTGAGTTTGGTGTTGCATGTGGAGGAACTATTCGTGACTTTGCTTTCATAAATCCAACAAAAAGATGGCATGGATTTGATCACTTTGAAGGACTGGAGCAGACACAACAATTTATCCCATTATATGCTGGGTGGCATGAAGGAGCATTTGCATTGGATGGTCCTGAATATCGTCAAACATATGATGAAGTGATTGATGACCTCTCTCAGTTTGATAATATTAGTTTGATTGTAGAAGACATTCATGATCTCACAGAACCTAAGGACTATGAGATCAAAAAGATCTGTGCTGTACATATTGATGTGGACATTTATGAACCCACAGTATCAGCACTGAACTTTGTTGATCAGTGTGAATGGAAAAAGATTTACATGAGATTTGATGATTGGCATGGTCATGAACCTGACTATGATCAGCATGAAAGACTTGCTTGTAAGGAATGGTTGGATAAAAATAATTACAAGTATGAGTTGCTTAGGAATGGTCTTCATGGAGAAATGATTGTAACACGATGAAAGTTTCAATTGCAGTCCCAGTGTTTGAATACTATGGATTTGGTGTTGAAATGCTGGATGATATGTTTCGCACAATTTCACAACAAACATTGAAAGATGTTGAGGTTGTCATTTCAGATCACAGTGTTGATACTGAGATTGAAGAATATTGTGATGAGAATGAATATGATTTAAATATCAAATACATTCGTAATGTATAGGCAAGAGGAAATCCTGCTGTCAATACTAATAATGCCATTGATCATTCTACTGGAGAGATTATTAAAATCTTCCAGCAGGATGATTTTCTGTATGATACAGAAGCACTGCAAAAGATGTATGATGTGATGAATGATACACCTGCTCAATGGTATGCCTGTGGTGCCATTCATACTAGGGATGATGGACATTCATTCTTCAATCCCATGTTACCTCTTCTTCATGAGAAAATGATCACTGATCCAGGATTTAATTATATTGGTGGTCTCTCTGTTCTTACAATTAAGAATGGTGTTGATGTCAGATTTGACCCAAATGTTAGAATGTGTCTAGATGTAGATTTCTACTATTCCATGCTGCTTAAATATGGTGAACCTATTCTTCATCATGATGTTCTTATCGCCAATAGAGTAAGAGATGAAAACACATTGATGGCAGATGTATCAGAAGAAGAAACACTGCAGGAATTTGATTATGTTCATAAGAAGTTTGGAATAAAGAAATGAGTCACAAGTATTATTTTTCAGTGGCTTCAATGTTCAAGAATGAAAGTTGGAGTCTTAAGGAGTGGATTGAGCACTATAAGTTACATGGAGCAGACCATGTATATCTTGTGGATGACTTCAGTGATGATGATTACATGCCTATCCTGCAACCATATATTGATTCTGGGTATGTCACACTATTCAAAAGTGATATCTCTGAGAGATATATTGGTAGACAGATTGATATCACCAATAAGTATCTTCTTCCAATTGCTAGTGAGTCAAAGTGGATTGCTCAGGTTGATGTTGATGAATTTTTATATAGTCCCAAAGCAATCAATCTTAAAGACATTCTTGTGAACTATGAGAACTATGGTAGGGTAATTACCAACTGGGTCTGGTTTAATTCTAATGAATATATTGATCATCCAGAGGGTGGTATAGTCAAAAATTTTAACAAGAGAGCAGAGTATGATGCCAGGGTTTTCTGTACCATTTACAGTCATGCTGCTGAGAATGGACAGAATGAACCTGAGTGGCAGAATCTGAATGCTCCTAAGTGTATTGTTAATACAGATTTTGGATGCAAAGCATTCATGGTCCATGATGCAGTCAATGATGGACCATCAATTAATCTTTCATATAAGATGGATACAGATGACCCAGAGTTGTTATTGAATCATTATCAATTACAATCAAGAGAGTACTGGGAAACTGTAAAGATGCATAGAGGTGATTGTAATCACTGGTACACAGGTAACACTAGAGGGTGGCACGCCTTTTATTCACTAGATATTGGTGATATAATTGATGATAGATTAAAGGAACAGAATAAGGAGATAGTATTATGACCATTGGAATGAACAATCTTGGTAAGAATGGCAGACTTGGAAATCAAATGTTCCAATATGCTGCTCTTGTAGGTATTGCTAAACAGAGTGGTTATGATTTTGTAATTCCAAGTGACTGTGATCTGGTCAGAGGATTTGGTATGCTACACTGTGGAGAGAGATTTGGAATGATAGATGGTGATGAAGTTGAACTTCATGACTCACATGAGTTCTGTGAGGACTTATTTTATGGATGTCCAAATCATGTAACACTCAACGGATATTTTCAATCTGACAAGTATTTTCAGAATGCTGAAAAATTAATCAGATTAGATTTTAGATTCAAAAAAGAAATTGAAGCAGAGGTGGAGGAGAAGTTTGGTGAACACCTAAAAGATGACCCTGTTTCAATCTGCGTGAGATTCTACAATGATAATTTTGATTATCCTAATTGTAGTAATAATCATAGAAATATTGAAATGGAATACTTTGATAGAGCTATTGAAAGGTTTGGTAAAGATAGAAAATATATTGTCTGCTCAAATGATATAGATAGATTCAAGAATCATTTTGTTGGAGATAATTTTATCTATAATGATGTTAATATCGTGTCTGAGAAAGCATTCTTTGATCTTTGTTTAATTTCAAAGTGCAAAGATTTTATTATATCTAACAGCACTTTTAGTTGGTGGGGTGCATGGTTGGGTGATGGTAAAGTAATTGCCCCCACACCATGGTATGGTCCTGGTCTCTCAGATATCAATACTGATGATTTATATCCTGAAGGTTGGGAGGTTATTTGATGGATGCTACAGTAGTAAGTCATGCTGGCATTGCTAATAGAATAAAGAATATACTCAGTGCAATGTCAGTCTATGATAAGGTATGCACTATTCATGAGACAACTAATTTTCTTCTTCCAGGTATTGATCTAGTTGATCCTCCAAAAATGATCTATGAGGAGGACTGGAGATTATATGTACAGCCAGATGAAGAACAATATATTGATGATTATAAAACCATAGATCTTTTATATGAAAGAACACCAGAATACTTTATCAAAAAGTATTTGAGAGTGATTGAACAACTTAAAATCAATCCAGAAATTGTTGAATATGTCTCTGAGTTTGTGAATTCGTGGGACAATATGGTTGGTGTGCATATTAGATCCTGGTATTGTCAGAGGAGGAAGTTTCATGATAATTCCATCTTTGAAAGAGAGATAGATAGATTACCAAAAGATCAAAAGTTTTTCTTTTGCTCTGATAACTCAGATGTCTATAAGTATTTTGCAGAAAAATATCCTGACAGAATAATTTTGTATGACAGAAAGATTTTTAATGATCCTAAACTAGCTGAGTCTGGTCATCATGATGACATCCAGATCACAACTGATGCATTCATTGAGTTGTTGATACTATCTAAGTGTGCTAAGATTATTGGTACATATGCTAGTTCGTTTGATGAGGTTGCATGGTGGTTTGGTGGTTGTCAGGCTGAGGTAATTATACCTGAACCAAAAAACTTTGATGAAGAATTCAACAATCTAATTTACGTAAAAAAATGATTACATTAGAAGCAAACAAGACAGTTGCTGATGACTCTCCAGATCATATCTGTCCAGTAGGTGCCATCAGAGACAACTTCACCTCTCAGGGATTAATTGATGAGGTTAAGGATGGATTTGATGATGAGCAGATTGCCATGCTTGATCTTGGTTGTGCTTGTGGGCAGTTTGTTGTTGACTTCATTGATAGAGGTGATATTGGTATTGGTTTAGAGGGAAGCAGTAATTCACTGACTGGTGTTGGCAAGAAGAACTGGGATAAGTATCATGACAAGAATCTTTTCTTGTGTGATATCACCAAGGATTACCAGCTGTATCAGGATGGTAAACCCATGGAGTTTGATTTTATTCACTCAGAGGAAGTGTTTGAACATATTGCTCCAGATGATGTTGAACCAATGCTTGATAATATCTTTAAGCATCTGAAAGAGGGTGGTCTGTGTGTATTTGGTGTGTCTCTTGTACCAGATGTAAGAAATGAGAAGGGTGAGGATATGGTCCCACCTTTTGCACCTTATGATAAAACAGTAGGGTATGAGGGAGAATTGTTTACTCTGCATCAATCAGTATTTCCTGCAGTATGGTGGAAAGAAAAGTTAGAAGCAGCAGGGTTCAAGATCTTTGAAGAGGGTCTACATGATGCCAATCACTTTGGATATCTTTTCACACATATTGTGAGAGGAGCAGGATATTCTGGTAATGTCCCTGGGTATAAAGGGTGGGATGAGTCAGCATACTTCTGTTGCACAAAATGATTGATTTAAAAAACTGTACTTTCATTATTCCTATCAGGATTGAAAGTGAAGATAGGATGAGAAATGTTGTCACTGTCCTTGCTTATCTTCTTAAAACCTTTGATACCAAAGTTATTCTTAAAGAGGTTGATGTAGAATCTGTATTTGAGGATCAGGTTCTACCTCAGATAGAAGATTTTCTTGGTGACAATATCAACAACCTTACTCATGTATTTGAGAAATCTGATGATCCTGTATTCTACAGGATGAAGATCCTGAATGAGATGATTGATATGGTTGATACAAAGGTCATAGCAAACTATGATTGTGATGTTCTCTTCAAGAAAGAAACATACGTTGAATCAGTCAAGATGATTATGGATGGATTTGACCTTGTGTATCCATATGGGTTTGGAAATTATCAAAAGCAAGTATTCATTGATGATGATGGTGTGAGTGACTTTATTAACGAAGACTTTGATTTTGAAGTCCTAGATAAGAAATCCAGAATGTATGATGCACAGTATGGACATGTGCAGTTTGTCAATAGAAAATCTTATATTCTTGCAGGGATGGAGAATGAAAACTTCAGGGGATCATCTCCAGAGGATAAGGAAAGATTCTATAGATTTGATAAGATGGGGTATTCTGTTGGTAGATTAGATGATATAGTATATCACTTAGAGCACAGTAGAGGTGCAAACTCATGGCCTAATTCTGTGCAAGGTAATCCATACATGAAACAAAACTTTGATGAATGGGAGAAGATTCAAAAAATGACTGGACATCAACTGAGATCTTATTATTCTAATCAGGAGTATCTTAAAAAGTATGCTAATATCTAGTTGCCCACTTAGAGTGTCTTTGTTTGGTGGATCCACTGATAATCCATTCTTTGTTGAGAAGTATGGACAAGGATCTGTCATTAGTTTTACATCAAACTTGAAGACTTACATTACTCTTCATCAGGATCAGTTGGGATATAATGCTGAATCAAGTAAGTATATTATCAACTATTCAAAGAGAGAGGAGGTACAACACATTCAAGATATCAAGAATGAACTTGTAAGGGTTGTATTGGACCACTTTAATTGTAATCCAATGAATATCTCAATGACTAGTGATGCATATTCTCAGGGAAGTGGACTTGCATCCTCTTCATCCTACATTATTAGTTTGATTAAAGCCATATCCATGTTCAATGGTTTGAGCATGACTGATGTGGAGATATGCAAGTTGGCATACAAACTTGAATTGAAGATGAATCCATATTGTGGATATCAAGATCCATATGGATGTGGTATTGGTGGTTTCAAGAAGATTGATTTCTACAGGGGTGGGATAGTTAAGTATGATTTTCTATCTACTGACTTATTCAAGTATTATGATATGGCACTTGTGTTTACTGGAGTCACCAGAAATTCAAGAGGCGTTCTTAAAAGTGTGACAGATAATCTTGATAAGGCAGTTCCTCTAATTGGGACAGTGGAGAAAGCATATGATGCACTACTGGATGAAAACTATCCTGAGTTTTTAGAATTATTAAATCTGAGTTGGGATCAGAAGAAAAAAACAACATCTCATATTACAGAAAATAAGATCATCAGAACTATGGATAAAACTCTTGAAGAAAGTGACACTGTCATCGCACATAAATTATGTGGGGCGGGTAATGGTGGATTCTTCTTGGTCTTTTCTAAAAAGAATGACTTGAATATACCATATGATTCTGTTAAAATAAATGTATCACCCAATGGAGTGAAAGGTAAATGTCTATAAACAATCCATTTAGCGAGTATGTTGATGCTTTACAAAATGCTCATACTGAAAGTGAGTTTGAGAAGTATCAAAAAGCATTTGAGAACTACAATAGAATCATTATTCTAGGTAATGGTGGAAGCAATTCAGTTGCTTCTCATATCTCTCAAGATTACATGAAGTTTCATAGTAAGAAGGTGTCTATCCTCTCTGATCCTTCAATGATTACCATGCTCACAAATGATTTTGGTTATGATTATGCATACAAGAAATTTCTGGAGTATTATGTTGAGGATGATACTCTAGTTGTAATCATGAGCTCAGGGGGTGAGTCAAAGAACATGCTGAAATGTGTGGACTGGTGTGAAGACAATCAGATCCCCTATGGTGTGTTAACTGGATTTAGTCCTGACAATACTATTAGAAATGAAGCTACTAATGCACTCTGGAATTATTATATTGCCAGCAGGTCATATGGTGTGGTAGAATGCGTACACCAGATATTCTTACATGGTGTTGTATGAGATATTGTTTTGATATTGATGGCACACTCTGTCATACTCCTAATAATTCTCTAGGAAAACCAGATTACTATAATGCTCTGCCATTCACCTGGATGGTGGAGCATGTCAATCGTCTATATGATGAGGGACATCACATTATCTTCATGACAGCAAGAGGTAGAGGTTCTGGTATTGATCACTCAGACCTTACTAGAAATCAATTGGCAATGTGGGGATACAAGTATCATGAACTTGAACCTATGTTTCATAAACCAACTGCTGATTTGTTTATTGATGACAAGGGTATCAGTGTAGAAGAATGGAAAAAAAGAATGCCACTAAGAAAAGGTATTGTGGCTGGAGCATTTGACATTATTCACCCTGGATATATTAGGATGTTCAAAGAGGCAAAGGATTACTGTAATCATCTGACTGTTGCACTGCATGAGAATCCTAATATGGGACGTCCACACAAAATGATACCTGTACAGTCTCTTGAGGATAGAAAAGAAATACTGAAATCAATAAGGTATATTGATGATGTTGTAGTCTATCAAGCAGAGGATACTTTTCTTTCTTATCTCTCAGATTATGATGTAAGATTCCTTGGTGATGATTATGAAGATGGATCTTACACTGGTAAAGATATTGACATAGATATAGTTTGGATTAAACGCCAGGATCATGGTTATTCAACCACTAAACTAAAGAAAGAGATTTACAATTCAATCGTTGAGGCATTATGAAGATTACAATTTTAGGATCTGCTGGTCAGATTGGTGCTTACTTGACTGAGTATCTTAGTAATAAGGGACATCATGTATTTGAGTATGACATTGCAAGTGTCCCTACTCAAGACCTCACACAAATTCCAAACCTTGCTCTTGAACACCTGATCAAAGAATCAGACTTTGTGTTCTTCCTTGCCTTTGATGTGGGTGGATCAAGATACCTGAAGAAGTATCAACATACCTTCAAGTTCATTGATAACAACACACGGATGATGGCAAGTGTGTTTGGTCTCCTTGAGAAGTACAACAAGAGATTTGTGTTCGCATCATCCCAGATGAGTAACATGAGTTACTCCCCTTATGGTGTTGCCAAGAGAGTTGGAGAACTCTACACCAAGGCACTGAAAGGACTGATTGTGAAGTTCTGGAATGTCTATGGTATTGAGAATGATATGGACAAAGCTCATGTCATTACTGACTTTATCAATAAAGGATTTGATGAAGGTGAATTTGAGATGATGACAGATGGAACAGAAGAAAGGCAATTCCTATATGCAGAGGATTGCTGTGAGGCACTTGAAACTGTGATGAATTGTTATACAGATTTTAAATCAGATGACCCACTGCATATCACATCATTCCACAACAATAGTATCAGACAAATTGCAGATATTATTCAAGGTCAGTTTAATTTGATTAGTAAACCAATTAAAATCATACCAGGGATTGCTAAAGATAGTGTGCAACTGGACAAGAGAAATGAAGCTGATAATTATATTCTTGGATGGTGGCTTCCCAAGACCACCATTGACGAAGGTATTGCTAAGGTGTTTAATGATATGAAGGAAAAGAGAGGTATCAAGTGATGTATAGCCTTGTTACTGGTGGATCTGGATTTATTGGATCTAACCTTGTAGATTATTTAATCAGTAAAGGAGAGAGAGTAATTTGTGTTGACAATGAAAGTGCTAATAATGATAAGTTTTATTGGAGTGATAGTGATAGGGTAATTAATATTAAGGTTGATATATGCAACTATAAAGAGTTAAGAAATTGCTTTATGAATGTAAAGCATGTATATCACCTTGCTGCAGAGTCAAGACTTCAACCAGCAATTGAAAATCCCATTCAAGCAGTACACAGGAACTGTGTAGGCACAGCCACTGTTCTTCAGTGTGCAAGAGAGGCAGGTGTTGAAAGATTTATCTACTCCTCCACTTCATCTGGTTATGGAAATAATTCTGTTCCCAATGTTGAAACTCAACCTGATGATTGCTTGAATCCTTACTCTGCATCAAAGATAGCAGCAGAGAAGTTTTGTAAGATGTACACCAACCTCTATGGTCTTGAGACAGTTGTTCTGAGATACTTCAATGTGTATGGCGATAGATCCCCCACAAGGGGTCAATATGCTCCTGTGATAGGTATTTTCCAGAGACAGAAAGATGCTGGTGAACCACTGACCATTGTTGGAGATGGATCACAGAAGAGGGATTTTATTCATGTCAAGGATGTAGCAAGGGCAAACTATCTTGCATCTACCATGCCACTCAAAGGACATGCTGGTGAGGTATTCAATGTGGGTAGTGGTAAGTGTGTCTCTGTTCAAAGTATTGCTGATGCAATTTCTGATAATCAAACATACATTCCTAAAAGGTCAGGTGAAATGGATATGACATTTGCTAACATAAGTAAGATAGCAAATGTCTTGGGGTGGATGCCTGAGATTGATGTTCTTGATTGGATTAAGAAACAATGATAGGATTTGATTACCTTGGAAAGTTGGGACAGTTGGGAAACCAAATGTTTCAATATGCTGCTACCATGGGTATAGCAGATAAAATTGGAGTGGGATTTAAGATACCCAAACATGATGAGATCTTTGATGATGGTATTGGAAACAAACTACACATAGAACTCTTTGATTGTTTCAATATCAAACCTAACATTGGTTTCATCAACAGTGGAAAGGTATATCAACAATCTGGATTTGAATTTGATGATAGTGTTTTTGATATCAAAAATGATGATTTCACACTCCATGGATTCTATCAAACAGAAAAATACTTTATTCATATCCAAGATAAAGTCAGAAAAGAGTTTACATTCAAACAACACATAGTTGACGAATGTAAGAATATCATTGATAATTACTTTGATAATCCTATTTCCCTTCACATCAGAAGAGGTGATTTTCTCACAAACTCTGGAAATCATCATAACCAAAGTCTTGAATACTATGCTGATGCACTCAGTAAATTTGAGAAAGGTAGACAAGTTATTATCTTCAGTGATGATCCTGCCTGGTGTATGGAACAAGATCTATTCTCTGAAGATAGTTTTATTATTTCAGAACAGGCAGATTCATATCATGACCTATACATGATGACACAGTGTAATGATTTTATTATAGCCAACAGTTCATTCAGTTGGTGGGGAGCATGGTTAGCAAACAGAGGAAGAGTGATCGCACCAAAGAAATGGTTTGGTCCTAATAATGCACACTTAAATACTAAAGACTTGTATCCAGATCATTGGGAGGTGATATGACAGAATCAGTGGTAGATAAAAATAAATCAGCATTTAAACTCAGTGGCATTGGACCCATCTATGTTACTAATCTTGATGGACAACCAGAGAGATGGGAATACATGGAGGAACAATTCAAGTATTGGGAGATTGAGAATTACACACGTATCTCTGGGTATGATGGTAGAGATGATGATCTGAGTCATATCATCAAAGGTAGATATCCAGAGATGATGTCCTCTGGTGAGATTGGATGTGTTACATCACATCTCAAAGCTATTAAGCACTGGTATGAAACCTCTGACTCTCCTTATGCTATCTTCATGGAGGATGACTGCAGTCTGGACCTTGTTAAGTACTGGAACTTTACTTGGAGGGATTTCTATTGTAAACTTCCATATGATTGGGATGTTGTTCAGATAGCAATTATCTGCACTGGTGATGTCCATATCAAGATTCACAAGAGATTTGTAAATGAGTTTTCTACTGCCTGTTATATTATTAACAGACATCATGCTGAAAAACTCATTAGATTGCACTGTAAAGGTGACAAATACAAACTAGATAATGGTGTCAAACCAAGACCAGTAGCTGATGATTTGATTTACAATTCTGGAAATACTTATTCTATTCCTCTTCTCTTATACAAAATTGAGTTAGGATCTAGTATTCATCCAGAGCACATTGATGTTTTTCATAAGGGAAATTATAATGCTCAGTTTGGTTATTGGTCACAACAAGGTGCTCAAATGAAGATCCAGGATCTTATGGATTTTGATCCCTACCTAGGAAGAGTGGTGGAACCCTCACATAGTAGTGATAATACACCAAAGTCTTGACAAAATTATGGTAGGTATCTATACTAAATAAACAAAAGTAAAGAAATCTATATGTGTCCAAAGACAAACTCCGCAATTACTTGAGTAAGTCTTTCAATTTTGGTAGATTAACAAAGAAATAACCTCCTCAATTACTAGAGCAAGTTTCTATTCAATCCAAAATTTCTAAACAGAACCATGTCGAGGTTCTTCCATCTGCGGGTAATCATTCCGCAAGTAACTAAGGTAAAAAAAATGTTTAAATCTGTAATCGCAGCTCTTGCTGCTGCTCCTCTTTTCGCTGGTGCTGCCCTTGCAGGACCCTACGTCAATGTAGAGGCCAATGCTTCATATCCTGATGGAGAGTATACTTCAGCAGTTACCGATCTTCATGTAGGTGTTGAAGGTGGTTCAGGTAAGGTTGGATACTATGTCCAAGGTGGTCCTGCCTTTGTCCACAGTGAAGTTGCTGATGACACTGAGACTGAACTCTCAGGTAAGGTTGGTCTGTCCTATGCTGCCACAGAGGATCTGGGCATCTATGGTGAAATTGCAGGAATGACTGCTGGTGAGGACTCTGATGGTGATGAGATCATTGATTGGGGTGCTAAAGTTGGTGTGAAATATGCCTTCTGATAGTTGAAATATCTGCTATAATATAGGGGTCTGCGGACCCCTTTTTTTTATGAAAAGAATTTTAACCTCTCCAGTAACTTATTTCAATCTTTTAATTATTGGATTTCTTATTTTTGTTGGTGTTATGCACAACAACTATCATCATCGCATGGATGAAGATGTTCATGGTTATGTGAGACAATTTTGTGAAAAGAACCCTGAGAAATGTCAGGATATCCTTGAAGGAGAAGACTACTAAGTATAAATTACTACACCTCCCCCTTGACAGGGGGATTTTTTTTATATATAATATGTAAAGATTCATTACAATTGGTAAATGACTGTAACAACTAATGAGCATGGTCAGCAAAATCTTTTTGCTAAGGAACCACAAATGTATGTTTCAAAATCAGATGCTGAGCGTTATGGTTATGAAACATATGCAGAGCGTGCAGAGAAACTCAATGGCAGAACTGCCATGGTAGGATTCTTTTTTGCTATCTTTTCCTATTCACTGACTGGAAATCTTTTCTTTGGTTTGATCTGATGGTAGAAACAATCTTTACTGTCACAAGTATTGCTTTTTTTGTGCTTTTGGGTTATTCTGTAGAACAGTTATCTGAAACATACTGATGTCTTGCCATTCACTCAAAGATGATATCACCACTGCTCTGATTGAACAATCAAAGGGCAACATCCAAAGGGCAAAGATGAATGTAGAAATCTACCTTCATAGTCCTGTTGGCATTGGTGAGCATTCAGATGTATTAGGTGCTATTCAAGAGCAGATTGACCTAATTGCAAAAGAAGAAGAACGTATCCAAGTTATTTCCAAGCACTTCACAGTTTAATTATGCAATCACCACTTCTTGAAATTCTTACTTACTATATTATTGGTGGTGCCCTTTTGATTGGTGCCCCAGGAGTATTCTTTTTTATTGTATTCATGCCAGCCCTTCAAAATACAAAGGGCAGAATGGTTGGATACAAAGATCACAAAACATACGGTGATTCTACAATCTATGAACTAGATGGTAGACGACCCACAAACGAAAACTTTTATCTTACACTACAGGAGACAGGACAATGAACGAAAAAGCAGAACGTATCAATGGTTGGGCAGCCATGCTGGGTGTTGTAGCAGCAATTGGTTCATATGCCTTTACAGGACAAATCATCCCAGGTGTCTGGTGATTGAGAATATGTTAGCACTATCATCAGGATTAATATTTGCCTGGGTTGTCTGGGCACTTACAAATAATGTTGATGATGATAATGATGGTCCAGGTGGTGGAATTATGTCTCCAGTTTATGAGGGTGCATAATAAATAACCCAGATACTCTAGTGCCATGCCTGCAGAAGTAAAGAAGGAAGACACAAAGACCAAAGGTCCCATTAGTAAACTAAAGGATAAATTAGATGACTCTGATGAACAGTTGGCGATTCTTTCTACTTTTGTTAGGCTTGGTATTCTTATTTGGAGTGGGGGAATTCTCACACTTGCGTACATCAAATTACCCCCTGCTTTGGGAATCCCAGAACAAAAACTGGACCCAACTTTCATCGCCTCGGTCTTCACTGGGGTTTTAGCTACTTTTGGGGTTCAGACTGCTAAGAAGAACGGAAATGGTTCTTCAGGTGGTGGTGGAGTAAGTAAGGCAGATCTGGAAAGACTGATAGCAGCTGCTGCTCAGACTGCACCAGCACAAACAATTAGGATTGAACAAGGACCAATTAAAATTGCTGGAGAACCACCTGTGGCATCAGCAGTTGATCCCAAAAAAGAGTCATGATATCCTAATAAAAAAAGTTTTAAGAAAAGAATAAACACCTAGATAGTGTAGTTGCTAAACTTATATGAAGTTTATTTTTGCTTTGCTGGCTACACTATTTTTTGTTGCGCCAGTATGGGCAGTTGATGTCACATTGGGATCAAATGGGAACTTGATTTTTGATCCATCTGATATTACAATAAAGGCAGGAGACACAGTTCACTTTGTTAATGGGATGCTTCCGCCACACAATATTATTGTTGGGGGTCGTGCAGACTTGTCCAGAGAAGCACTAATGTTTTCACCTGGTGAATCACAAGATATTACATTTGCAGACGCAGGTGATTATGATTTTTTTTGTGGACCACATCAGGGAGCTGGAATGACAGGTACTATTCACGTAGAGTAAAATGAAAAAATTCAATGAAGTTACTTTAAACATTACTGTAGCAATCATTGACTTCCTCTATTCAGGAAGAGACTATCAAAGATTCTGGGTGCTTGAGGAGATTGCCAGAGCACCATATTTTGCATTCTTAAGTGTGTTGCACTTGAGAGAATCCATGGGTTTACGAGGTCCAGAACACATTTATTTGATGAAGGAACATTTTGCTCAGACTCTTAACGAAACAGAACATCTAGAATACATGGAAAGTCGTGGTGGAAATTCTTATTGGATTGATCGCTTTTTTGCCAGACACCTTGTACTTATCTACTATTGGGTGAATGTGGTTTATTATTGGGTGGCTCCTCGTTCTGCTTACCATCTCTCCTACGAAGTAGAGATTCATGCAGCAGAAACTTATGGGAAGTATCTTGCCTTGAATGGTCCTGATGATAAAATTCTTGAGATTCTTAATGATGAATTAGAACATTCAAGAGAACTACTTGAGGCAATTGAATTAATAAATTCAGGTAGATTAACAAATGATTTGCCCTCTTGTGAGGAATTGATTCATGGCACACAGAATGGATGAGATAAAACCTGCTCATCATGTCACAAAAGAAGAATGTGAAAAAATGATTGACAATGCTATTAACAAGCACAATCGTAATGCATCTATCATTAGCATGTTCCTTGGGATTATTTTCCTGGCTCTTTTTGCTGAGGGATTCTTCAGAGTCATTGGTATGATTCCACCCTTCATGGGTATTGATGTTGACATGATGCAGGATATAATAGATAGAGTAAAAGAAGAGGTTCTTAATGTTGTTCAATTGCAATAGAATTAATGATAAAATATTTTCCTGACTTCACTCAAGAAGATTATGCTTTGATTGTGTGTGCATTAGAACAAAAGCAAGCAAGATATGTGGTAGGAGATAGAATGCACAAAGAGTATGGTGACCTAATTAAAGAAATGAATAGGAGAAGCATGTCAGCAATTGCAAGGAGGACAGGATGACAAACATCATATCTTGCGTCAAAAATACAAGAACAATTTACTCTAGGTATTTGGAGAGAAATATTGTTGAGGTGCAGGTTCAATTTGCAGATGAGGATCCAGCATGGATACCATATGATACATTACTTGCAATGAGTAAAAGAAATTGAAAAATTTAAGGGAGTGTAATTATGAAAGTGGGTATTATTGGTCTTGGTCGTATGGGCGAGGGTATGTCTCGTCGTATGATGAAGGCAGGAATAGAAACATGGGGATATAGGAGGAACTATGAAAAAGCTCAAGAGGCGTATGAAGCAGGTTATGTCAGTGGAGTTGCCACTTCTCTGGAAAGCCTTGTTCAAGTAGTAAAAAAAGCAGAGAGTGTCTATGGGGAAAAATCTGGTGAGACAATTTATGTTGAGCAACCTGGCATCTTCCAACTTGTCATTCCAGCAGAACTTGTAGAGGACACACTTAATGAGTTACTACCATTACTTAGCAGTGGGGATATTGTTATTGATCATGGCAATAGCAACTTTAAAGATTCTCGCAGAAGGGCAGAATACCTGGCAAAGTTGGGCATCCAATATATTGACTGTGGTACTAGTGGTGGAGTTTATGGTCTGGAGCGTGGATACTGTCTCATGGTTGGTGGTGCAAATACAGCAGTATCTACATGTGCCCCCATTTTCAGGGCACTTGCACTAGGTATCACCGCTGCACCTCGCACAGATGCATATACAAGAGCATCCAGTGCTGAATATGGTTGGCTTCACTGTGGGGGTCCTGGAGCAGGTCACTTTGTGAAAATGGTTCACAATGGTGTAGAATATGGTATAATGCAGGCATATGCTGAGGGATTCAATATCTTGCATCATGGCAATCTTGGTTCCAACTACACCAAGGAAGGTGATGCTGAGGTGGCTCCAATGGAAAATCCAAAGGATTATGAATATGATATTGACTGTGCTGAAGTAGCTGAGCTTTGGCGTCGTGGTTCTGTTGTGGGCAGTTGGTTGCTTGATCTTACTGCTGATGTATTAAGACATGATCATGATCTTAGTAAATTTGATGGAGGGGTATCAGACTCTGGTGAAGGTCGTTGGACTCTTCATGCTGCTGTAGATCTTGGTGTACCAACTCCAGTTATATCTGCTGCTTTATTTGAAAGATTCAATTCAAGGAGACTTGGAGAATTTGGAAATAAAATCTTAAACGGAATGCGATACATGTTTGGGGGACATCATGTTAGGTGAGATACTTAAATGGATTGCTTTACCCTTTGTACTATCCACAGTATATTTCGGGTTACGAAAAGGTGAAAATGACTACTATGACACAGACAAGTATGATGGAAATGGAACAGCACATTAGTAAACACATAGTTATCTTTGGTGCTGCTGGAGATCTTTGTAAAAGAAAACTGATTCCTGCACTCTATGAGTTGTGGAAAAAAAATCTGCTTCCTCCAGGGTTATTAATTGTTGGTTCTTCTCGTAGAGAAATTTCTAGAGATGAATGGTTACGTCATTTGGGTGAATATCCACAAGATTTTTGTCATTGGTTGGATTTTGTATCTTGTGATTTGGAATGTGAAGAAAGTCTGATGAAACTGCATGATCAGAGTGCTGACACCACATATTTCTTATCTGTACCACCAAACACTTATGCTAGTGCAATTACTCATCTTAAGTCAGCAGGATTCTTAGATGACCCAGAAAGATCGCGTGTGGTTATTGAAAAACCCTTTGGGTACGATTATAAATCTGCTGATAATTTACAGTCAGTGGTGGATAGACATTTACGCGAAAAACAAGTATATCGGATTGATCATTATCTTGGTAAAGATACTGTTAATAATATCCTTGCCACTCGTTTTAGCAATACATTACTTGAACCACTTTGGAATCGCCAGTACATAGAAGAGGTTCAGATCTTTGCAACTGAAACAATTGGTTGTGAAGGTCGTTCACAATACTATGATGGATCTGGTGTTGTCAGAGACATGCTTCAGAATCACATGCTTCAGGTTCTTGCACTGATTGCCATGGAAGCACCATGTAAAATGAATGCTACTGAGATTCGTAGAGAGAAGACAAAAGTTCTTGCAGCGACTAGACTAGGACACAAAGTTATTTTTGGTCAATATGAATCTTATAAATCTGAAGACGGTGTTGATTCTTTCAGTGACACTGCTACCTATATTGCTGGTGACTTATATATTGATAACTGGCGTTGGGAGGGAGTTCCTTTTCACTTCATGAGTGGAAAGAAAATGCCATATCAATGTGTTGAAGTTGTGGTTAAACTTAAGGCACCTCCTCAACAACTGTTTGATGGACATGAATATAATGATCGTATCGTAATGCGTCTCCAACCACATCCACACTTTGATATCAGAATTGATATGAAGGCACCTGGATTTAAGAATGATGTTGAAACTGCAACTCTGACTCATCGATATCCTGATTGGTTGGGTGTTGATGGTTATGAAAAACTTTTATTTGATGCTCTCCATAATGATCAATCCCATTTTGTTCATTCTGAAGAGGTTTTGGAATCTTGGAGAATTGTTGATGATTTATTATGTGTAGGTGATAAGTGTCCAATCAGAACAGCACCTTATATTTACAAGGAGGGGCAATGGGGTCCAGTGCATAAAACAAATATCATAACCAATTGGGATTATCCAGCATGAACTTGTTATTTGTGTTTGTCTTTATTGGATTGTTAACTGCTGGAATGCAATTAACTTGGCCTGGCAGATATCGTGGATGATTCTGTATCTTTAATTCTAAAATTGGTTGGAATTGTTACAGCAAGTTTTTTTGTATTGACTATGATATGTCAAGGCCATTTCATTTTTCATCAGAAACATGGATACACCAGAAAAGAAACAGAAAATCCAGAAGCAAGGGACAGAACAAGACGACAAATTGAAAAAGTCCTCAGAAGATATAGCAAAGATGATTCATCCTCATGATGATGAGCCTGATCCTACTGCTTATATGGGAAACTATAACTTCCCTCAGATGCTATTTGCTTTTTGCCTAGGATTTGTTACTATGTTTGTTTTATTTCAGAATGAACTAAATGAGTTTAAAGGTTGTCCTTTCCCCGAGCATTTCCAAAATGAATCACATTCAGCTCCTGGTTAGATCTGTTATGCAAACCCCATGGTGTTTAGGAGTCATGGGATTTTGCCTTGTGTTTGTTCCCATTATAGGAATTTGGGCTATACATAATTATGGTTGGCAACATTGGGAACCATTCACCAAAAGTCATAAATGAAAGATGACGAAAAGAGAGAATTTTATAAGTCTCTCAAGGAAAGAATTAAACAACTTAGAATGGAACATTTGTTTGAAGAACCATGCCCTCTTTATGAACCAGACTGGGATGATGAAGAAGAATCTGACAACGATAATTTCATTGGAGAGAACATATGAATCCACTTATTTTATTAGCATGTCTCTCACCTCTTGCCATAATATTCATTATCATGAAACTTGCTGTTTGGATTTCTGCAGTTAATTTGGAACAATCATATGTTCAAAAAGAACCATTTAGAAAGCGAGGACCATATGTGGTCGATCCATATGCAGACGTTGACGAAAAGGAGGAAGAATATGGAGATCGCACAGACTTTAAATGAATCTTTCTATCAGTATTACACTGTTGAGAGAGGAATTCCTATTCCTGATTGGAGAACCACTAAGGATCCTGAATGGTGGGTTGAATATCTTAAAGATCTTGGACTTGACCCCAGAAATAACTAACTATATAATTTGCATTACTTTTTTAACATGTCTTATACAATCACAGTTGAAACCTCAGATGGTGAGAAGAATACATTTGAGTGTGATACAGATCAATACATTTTGGATGCTGCAGAAGAGGCAGGTGTGTTGATGCCTTACTCTTGCAAAGCAGGTGCATGTTCAACATGTGCAGGAAAAATTGTATCAGGAACATTAGACCAGAGTGATCAATCCTTCCTTGATGATGATCAGATTGAGGCAGGTTTTGCACTTCTTTGTGTTTCATATCCTGAATCTGATTGTGTAATTAAAGCAGAGGCAGAAGAAGAGCTTTACTGATGTTGAATATTATTAAACTCCATGATAATTATGATGACCCAACATGGAGTGTTATTATTGGATTGATCATATTTTTGGCTGGAGTCACATACTATATTGTCTATATAATGCGTATGGCTTTTGATGAATTGAACCATGACCACAATCAATCAGAAGGATGCGGATCAGGATCAACTGATAGCATTGTTGACACATAGGATTGAGGATGCTGAAAAGATGGCAGAAGAACTTCGTGACAGAGTTCGTAATTTAGAGCGTTGGGTATGGAGAGCTGGAGCTGTAATCACTGCTGCAGTGACACTTGTGGGAATCATAGTAGCAATACCACAGGATGCAGATGCATTCACTGAAGATAGTTTGACAGGATCTCCATGTGCCACTGAATTAATTTCTAGTTATGTTGTTGAGGAAGTCAGTATTAAACCTTCATCAGAGGAGCAAGAATAATGGGTGCAATGTTTCCCCCTAGTAGAAAGTCATGCTACAATTTTAGAGTTGTAGAGATTAATAGAGTTGTTGATGGTGATACCATTGATGTGACTATTGATCTTGGATTTGATCTTTTTAAAAAAGAAAGAGTAAGAATTGCTGGTGTAGACACACCAGAGAAAAGAACAAGAGACCTTGAAGAAAAGGCACTTGGAATAGATGCCACCAACTGGATGAAAGCGAGACTAGAAGGTGCTATAGATGGAGATGAAGATCTCATCATTAGAACTGAACTTGTTGGTGGTATGGGTAAGTATGGTCGTCTTCTTGGTTGGTTATATATTGGAGATGCAGAGACATCACTGAATGAACAAATGATTGAACAAGGATATGCATGGCCATATGATGGTGGCACAAAGCAGAAAAACTTTGAGGAATTAAGAGAAATTAGGAGAGCACACGGCACTCTTATTGACTAATTTATAAATAAGTTGCCACCGCAGGCAATCTCATGTCAAACACATTCAAATGGTTTGCTCTTGGATTGGGAGCAATTTTAGGCATAGGTCACATTGGAATGATAGGAATCATTGCTACCAGAACCAATACAGAATTACCTGATATCAATCTACCTGTTGGTGATTACACCTCATATAAAGTTGAGGCAGGTCAGGAGGGTTACAGTATAGAGTATAGTGCTAATGACCCAAAGGTGATGAGCACAAAGAAATATATTGACAAAAAGAATGGATTTTTTGGAGTAGGTGGTAAATCTATTGTGGATGTTGAGACTGAATATACCATGGAAGGATCACCTCCAGCAGGTGGTGGAAAAAAGTTGAGTGCAAAAGCGTTAGAGTGCATCAAGGCGGAAGGTGGTGGAGAACAAACAGGAAGGATTGTGGGAGCTAGCATTGGTGCTAGTGCCTCGGGATTTGTGACAGGTATACCCTTTGTTGGTCCAGTGCTTGCTGGTTTTGTTGCTCTCTTTGGTGCTGATCAAGGAGCACAAGTAGGTGGAGAATTAGCAACCTCTATTAATGATTGTGAGGAATTGGATGGAGATACCTGAATTAAATATTCAAGAACTTTCAATTTATAATCTTCCAATCCATAATTGGTCTCAGTCACCCCCTCTTGCCCTGCCAATTTATCCACCAATAACCTCTCAAATAGGTATACCAATTATTGATATGCCTGGCTGTGTTCAATCTCATAGAGATAGTAACGAGAATGTACAACTAACTCAAGAGGATGAAGATGGGATTGTCACATATTGTGACTCAGGAATACCAACCTTTAATCCCATACAATATGATGCATCTAGATTGCAGATGATCACTGAGAAAAAATCAAGAGAAGTTCCACCAGTAAAATCACCTGAATCTCCAGAGGCACCAGAGCCATCTACCCCACAGACACCAGAAGTTCCTCAGACACCCATAGAAGAAATCCCATGCCCCACTGAGGCACAGGAATTAAAAGAACCTATTGGTTTTGTAAAGGGTGATCAAAAAGTAACTGACTATAGACTTGTAGGGAATGAATGTATTCAGGTTACAGAGAAGATTGAGGTTGTGGCACAGATTGTGGGTAATCTTCCTACAGCAGGTGCAGTGACTGCCACAGCATCAATTGCTGTGGTTGCTACCTCTTCGGCAATATTTGCAAAACCTCTTGCTGATCTTTTGTTAAGAGTGGTGAAACCTGTTGTGAAGAAAGCATTGACGAAGGTACAGACCTTATTGGGGAAGAAGCCCCCAAAGTTGTCTGCATCTGAGATTGCTGCGAATAAGTATCGCGAGAAGAGGGGTTTGCAACCCTTGAAGATTGCAAAGAAGAAGAAGGGATAGAGTGTCTGTGTTGTGGTATAGTGTTGACATTTTGCACAACCACATCTGCACAGATGGCATAGTATCTACTCTTGGGGTGAAAACTGATTCCAGATTTCATCAATTCACCACAATTCTTGAGACGAGCAATCTCAAAATCTAATCTCTTGTTGGCAAGATTTTGCTTCATCAATGCAGTATGTGTATCTGCTGCAGCCTTACATCTTTCCTGAAGTCCTCCATCAAGAGGGAATGAGAGAGTGGCAGAGAATCCAATATTAGTGTTGTAGTTATCTTGCTGACCAGTCCTTACTGGTTTTTCCCACAAGATCTGGCCTGGCTTATCAGGTATTCCATCTGGTTGTATTTGTTCAATTACAATTGTCATATCAGATCCATCTGGAAACCATCTCTGTTCACTTCCAACTTCATTACCATCACTACCATCTGAGATGTAGGTACGATTGTCATACCACTCTTCCCATGGATAGTTTTTAACTTGTTGTTGTATCTCTACTTTCCTTCCTTTAAAATCTGTGGCATTATACTGAGGTTCATTATGATATCTCTCAAAAGGTAACTGATAACTTTTTGAGTGAGTTACGTATGGAGTGAAATTCATTGTGGGACCTTGACAAGATATCCCATTACCATATGAATTAGTTACATATGGACCTTGTAAAACCTGAATAGCTTGGTTGGTTACTGACCCGCTACTATTTGCGATTGGGTTTGCTGTTGCTGAGACACCACCCACATCTGCAAAAGCATTGGACGAAAATGATAAGCAACCAATTACTGGGAGAATATACTTGTAGTATCTGTTACGCTTGTAACTTCTGTTACCCTTTGAATTATAGTCTGATTTGAAATTCCTGGACCCTGATAAGTTTGGGTGAACTGAAATGCCTCCCCAGGGTTTGTTATTGTGAATTGTGCAGTTCCTAAGTTTGCTGAGGATTGAGTGCTTGAAATTTGCCCCTCTATACCTCCCAGCGGATTCAGATTCACTGAACTCTCCACACTGCTTGGGTTTAGTGCGTTGCTTCCATTTCCAACATTTGTTCCTGTCACTGAGTATTGCCATCCTGTGTTATAATCAATGGAATTAATTGTTTCAGTTACCTTAGATGTTGTCTCTGTGTGGCTCGTCATTGATCCCTGGCTGAAATTTGGGACCACAGGGACTGCCCTTGAAGATTGAGACAGTCCATGTAGGATACCAAGTACCAGACCAAGACTGATTGCCTCTTGCAGTTTAGACATAGAGACTCTCCATTATATATCTAGTCTACAGAGATCTCACTGACAAATTGGCCAGTGGCAGATGTTCCTGCCCCACCTGCAGTCAGGGTTGTTACCCCCGCTGAGGTTATGGTGCCAGCTAAAGTGCCTGCCACTCCGCCTGCGGTGGTTGTAACTGAACCAAATGCTGGCAGAGTTCCTACAACACCTGTTCCAACAGTTGTGCCTGTGGGGATTGCATCACCATAAGTAAAAGACTCACTCAGGGAAAATGCAGAACCTGCTGTGGTAACTGTATATGCTCCTTGAATTTGAGTGGCGGCAGTTGTGACAGATGCAGGAGCAGTAATTCCACCCATTGTGCCAGCAGTGATATTAGAACCACTTACACTATATGTGGATCCAATGCGTGTTGCCTGAGAGGCGGCAGCATCCACAGTCAATTGTGTAGAACTACTTAATTTATGAGTAATATCAGCAGATGCTGGTCCTGCTGCCATCAAAATCATGAGAAAAGGTACTAACTTTCTCATACTATGTAAAGAATTGTTTGCCTTTGTATTTATCTAAATACGATTTTATTGGACGCGTTATGCAGAAAATTATTAATGCTATGGCAATTTTCTCATTTGGTGTAACAAGCGTTGCTGTTGCTGGTGGAATTTATGTGTACACTAGTCGTGGTGCTATCATTGAAGGAGTCAAGTCAAAAGTATTAGAACAAGTTTCTACTATGCTTCCTGACTTAGTTGGAGGTATGATGCCAGAGATGCCAGAAATTCCATCAATGACAGGTGGTGTGTCTGGTGGTGCATCACTTCCTCCAATGACTGGTGGTGTCACCATGCCCTCTATCCCAGGAATGTAATTAATGTCTGAAGAACTCAATTTTTCCCTCAAGCAAGAGGTATGTGAAAAATGTGGAGCTACTTGGTTAAATGGAGAACATAGATGGACAGGAACAGGAGCAAAAGGTAATGAACTAGATCTAGCAGGACTAGTTTGCAATAGTATTTCTAAAGAGGATCCAGATTATACTAAGTGTATAAACCCAAAGAGGGGAGTTGACGGAGGAACAACCTGGGAGTATCGTAGGGGATATATTGACGGATCCTTTGAAACGGAGTTGAAACATGCCAAGAGGAAGAGTGACCAAGGTTGATATCTTGGCAAGAGTATACAAATTAAAGAATGATCTGAATGAAAAACATGCCAACAAACCAGGTCAATGGTTGGATGGCGCAGATCAATCTTTGAATGATGTGCTTGATGTATTGAATGAGTATTCACAGTGACAATTTTCAAAGTGTCCAAAGTGCTTGACAAAACACTTAAACTAACTTAATATAAATAAGTGGAAGTGGTGGGGGTTTCCTCACCTTTTTACTCTTCCCCTTAAACCGAGACCTCTAGGGAAGTAAAAAACGTCTCTCATACCAACTCTGGAGGGTAGAGTTGGAATATTTTTCCTAGTGTTCCCCGCACTTTTACTTAACCCTTTTTCAAATGTCAACTCTTACACGTCAACAATCCCCGTCAGTCTGGGATAATTTCTGTGAGTGGGTCACATCAACCAATAATCGTTTGTATGTTGGTTGGTTTGGAGTCCTCATGATTCCTACCCTGCTTGCTGCCACAATCTGCTTCATTGTTGCCTTCGTTGCTGCACCTCCTGTAGACATTGATGGCATCCGTGAACCAGTTGCTGGTTCTCTAATGTATGGTAACAACATCATCTCTGGTGCTGTTGTTCCTTCCTCAAATGCTATTGGACTTCACTTCTATCCCATCTGGGAAGCAGCCTCTCTGGATGAGTGGTTGTACAATGGTGGTCCTTACCAGTTAGTTGTATTCCACTTCCTCATTGGCGTCTTTGCCTATATGGGTCGTGAGTGGGAACTGTCTTACAGACTGGGTATGCGTCCCTGGATCTGTGTTGCTTACTCTGCTCCTGTAGCAGCAGCATCTGCAGTATTCCTTGTTTATCCTTTCGGTCAAGGTAGTTTCTCCGATGGTATGCCTCTTGGTATCTCTGGTACTTTTAACTATATGCTTGTATTCCAAGCAGAACACAATATCCTTATGCATCCGTTCCACATGCTCGGTGTTGCTGGGGTATTCGGTGGATCTCTGTTCTCTGCTATGCATGGAAGTCTTGTTACTTCTTCGCTGGTTCGTGAAACCACAGAAACTGAGTCCCAGAACTATGGTTACAAGTTTGGACAAGAGGAAGAGACCTACAACATTGTTGCTGCACACGGATACTTTGGAAGACTCATCTTCCAGTATGCATCCTTCAACAATTCCCGTTCCCTGCACTTCTTCTTAGCTGCATGGCCTGTTGTTGGTATCTGGTTCACTGCTCTTGGTGTTAGCACCATGGCATTCAACCTCAATGGTTTCAACTTCAACCAGTCCATTGTGGAGTCTCAAGGTAAAGTGATCAACACTTGGGCAGATGTCCTCAACCGTGCTGGTCTTGGAATGGAAGTCATGCATGAGCGCAATGCTCATAACTTCCCTCTGGACCTTGCTGCTTCTGAGTCCACTCCTGTGGCACTTCAGGCACCAGCCATTGGTTGATCTGTCATAAAATCACAACAATGGGGTGTTAACAGCACCCCTTTTTTTAGTCTTAAATGGTAAATAAAAATGGTTGCATCAACAATTCAACAAACAAGGAGGGGATGGTTTGATATCCTTGATGACTGGCTTAAACGGGATCGCTTTGTCTTTGTGGGTTGGTCTGGACTACTTCTTTTTCCCACTGCTTATCTTGCAATTGGGGGCTGGCTTACTGGCACTACCTTTGTTACGAGCTGGTACACCCACGGACTCGCAAGCAGTTACCTTGAGGGTGCTAATTTTCTTACAGCGGCTGTGTCAACGCCTGCTGATGCTATGGGTCATTCTCTTCTTCTACTTTGGGGTCCTGAAGCTCAAGGAGACTTTGTCAGGTGGTGCCAACTTGGAGGGTTTTGGGCCTTTGTTGCTCTCCACGGTGCATTTGCCCTCATTGGTTTCATGCTTAGGCAGTTTGAACTTAGTCGTCTCATAGGAATCCGTCCTTACAATGCTATTGCGTTCTCTGGGCCTATTGCTGTTTTTGTCTCTGTTTTCCTCATCTATCCACTCGGACAGTCTAGTTGGTTCTTTGCGCCGAGTTTCGGTGGCGCGGCGATATTCCGCTTCCTTCTCTTCCTCCAGGGCTTTCATAATTGGACGCTCAATCCCTTCCATATGATGGGAGTTGCTGGTATACTTGGTGGAGCACTACTGAGTGCTATCCATGGTGTAACAGTTGAGAACACTCTGTATGAAGATGGTGATCAGGCAAATACTTTCAAAGCATTTGACAGCACTCAAGAAGAAGAAACTTATTCAATGGTTACAGCAAACCGTTTCTGGTCTCAGATCTTTGGTATTGCGTTTAGTAATAAGAGGTGGTTGCATTTCTTTATGCTGTTTGTTCCTGTTATGGGTTTGTGGACAAGTTCCATCGGTATTATTGGTCTTGCTCTCAACCTTAGGGCTTATGATTTCGTTTCCCAAGAAATCAGAGCAGCAGAGGATCCAGAATTTGAAACCTTCTACACAAAGAACATCCTTCTGAATGAAGGTCTACGTGCTTGGATGGCACCAGTGGATCAACCTCATGAGAACTTCGTGTTTCCAGAGGAAGTGCTTCCCAGAGGTAATGCATTGTGATTCAGTCTTTAGGATTCTTATTACTTCGTATAGCATTAGGCACCATGCTCATCCATCATGGATATGAGAAACTAGAGAACATTGAAAACTTTGCGGATGCATTTGTAAGACCATTGCATCTTCCATTCCCAATCTTATCCTCATACTTCGCAGCATTCTCTGAGATTGTGGGGAGTTGGTTGGTTATCTTTGGACTTGGCACTCGTCTGGGTGCCCTAGCAATCCTAGGTACAATATCATTCGCAATTTATCATGCTCTAGTTACATCTGGATTTAACATATATTTGCTAGAACTTTTAATTCTTTACTGGGGAGGTGCAGCATGTGTCTTTCTCAATGGTGGGGGTAACTTCTCACTAGATCATCTCATAAAACTAAGACTCACAAATGATTAAATCTCTATTCACTTTAATGTTTGCTGCTCTAATGTGGGTACAAGTCCCACAGTGGAGTGATGATTGGTCTAAGTGTGCTGTTGATGTACCAGACACAGCATGTCATTGGTATATCACAGCACCTGATAGCACAATGGGTGAAGGATTCAGTTGGGCAAATGCTCCTTGGTTTAGCGTTGAAGGTCTTCGTGATATTGGAGAACTTCATAACACAGTTCAATCTCTACAGGAAGCATGAATAACTTTGAAGTCTTTTTCTATTTTGTATGCTTTGCTGCCATTGGTGGAGCTGCTTTTGCAATGATGTGGGGGAACATTCAATCTATCAATAAAATGATGGATGAACCTCCCAAACCAAGGCATCCAGAGGCACCTGCTCCAGGTGATGAGGTAATGTATGTGGACCTCTCAAGAGAGAGGTTAGAAGACCTTTACAAGGATGATAAAGAATGATATGCTAGGAGGAGAAATCCTCCTTTTTTAATGGCAGATCAAGTTTCCTCAAGTAGAAAAGCTTCAGCAGTAATGAAAACAGTGTCTGGAAAATTATCAGAGGTAATCTCCACTCTCGGTTGGGAATGTTATGATGATGTGGTGGTAGAGATTGGTGGCACTCAGGTTTCTGGTATTCATCAAGGTGAAAACTATAACAAGAAATGGGCTGCACCATATGGAACACGTAAATATAATAAGGATGCATTCATAGTCATCAAGAATCTGGATCGCAGTCCTTTTGAACCTTCAAAACCATTTCCAGAAGGTGAATTCAAACCTGCCCACCCTCACCAATCTAAATGACAGAAGACCCATTCAGTTTACGCCCCCTACTTGACATTGTAGGGGGCATTCTCATATCATTAAGCATAATTGCAATTCCTTTTATAGTTATAGTTCTATTATGATGTTCACAGTTTACAGTAAAAATGGATGTCCCTATTGCACAAAGGTCATCAGTGTCCTACAATTAGCAGAGTTGAAATTTGTGGAGTACAAACTAGGAAGAGACTTTGATAGAGATCAATTCTATGATGTCTTTGGACAGGGTTCCACATTCCCTCAGGTTCTCAAAGATCAAGAGAAACTTGGTGGATGTGTGGATACGGTTAAATATCTCAGAGAAAACAAACTGGTGTAATGAATGAGGAAACCTATGATATGATTGAGCATGTAATTGACAATGCCTTCAGGGGCAATCTAAATTTCAAGTTTTATGATTTTCTTAAAGATAACAAAATCAAGAAGCATGAGATTGATGCCTTTAATGAAAGCTCTGTTGCTGCAGAGCTGAGTGATTTGACTTTACAACTTGAAGAATATATCAAAGGTGGTGCTGATGATGAGCACAAACAACTGAGAGAGGCTTATGGTTTCATATCTAAACCTCAGGCAAGAAAAATAAAAGAATACCTATATGGGATTCTTCTTGATGGATGGAGGTACAGTAGTGACAAAAGACCAGGGAGGAGAAGAAAGTCCTCTAAATAAAGTCAAAAGTGATGATACCCTCAAAATGAACAGAGGTGTAGAATTACTATTAAGAAACAAAAGGAGGAAACCCAGACCAAAAACTTTCCAAGTGAGGTTTGGTAAGGTGATCTCCTTACTAAGAAGGGAGATTCACATTAATCTAGACTTCTCATTGGATGTCTTAAAACACAGTCCTAGAGGGGAGAGGTAAAATGTTAGCAGTAACCCTAACACTGTCTACAGTCATTTCATTATTGTTTCTGGTTGTTGGAGGTGTAGTTGGATATCTTCTTAGAGAGTATGCATATCAAAGAACAGCTACATACATTCCCACCCACCCTGAAATGTTTGATGAGAATGGACAGATTATCCCAGATGAAATTTTATCAGTGAGGTTTGAAAATGGCCCAGACGACGAAGAAGAAATTTAGTGTAACTAAAAAACTTCCCCCCAATCCTTTTATCCATGAGATTTTGGAGTTTGCTAGTAAGCAACGATCTAATGCTAAGAAGATTGAGATTTTGAAGGAGCATAGAAATGATGCTCTTGTTTCAATCTTGATATGGAACTTTGATGATACAGTGATCTCTTTGCTTCCTGAGGGGGAAGTTCCCTTTAATAAGAATGAGGCACCCATTGGGACAGACCATACCTCTTTGAGGAAGGAGTATAGGAATCTCTATCACTTTGTGAAAGGTGGCAATGATGGACTTTCTAAGACCCGTAGAGAGTCTATCTTTATCCAAATGCTAGAAGGACTTCATCCTGGTGAGGCAGAAATTATTTGCCTTATTAAGGATAAAGTGCTAGGATCAAAGTATAGAATCACCAAGGATGTTGTGTCACAAGCATATCCTGATATTGAATGGGGAGGAAGAAGTTGAAGATCATTAAAGAAGATTGTGATCCTGTTGATGCACAGGATAAATCACTACCCAATAATGCATTCCTTGTAGAGTATAGAGTGGATGATGCATCTCATTATGACTTAGTTTTTGCAGGTAAGCAAAGTGAGATATTTGATCACTATTATGATACTTACAAAAAGAATTTTGTTACCATGAACCAAGCAGAGGGAAGAAGTAATCCTAAACTTTGGGGTATTGAGAGCAAAGAGAAAAAGAAGAAGTAAGATGGGAAAAGGATTTGATGTTGAATTTGATTTGCCCAAAGATGATTTGGACAAACTCATCAAAAAATATAAGAAACTGAATAAGTATCGCAAATCTAATTTCTTTGAACTGAAAACTCTGGATGGATCTGAAAAGGTTATTTCAAATATGATCAAAGAGTTGGAGGATAATCCTGTAGATGGGTAAGCATTACTTTGTAAATCTGTATGGTTGCCCATTTGGATTACTAAATGATGAATATTTTCTTAGACAGTGTGTCACAGAGGCTTGCTCTACTAGTAGAGTTAATCTATTAGAAATAGTATCTAAATCATTCTCGCCTCATGGTGTGACCATTCTGGGTCTTCTAAGTGAAAGTCATATCTCAATTCATACCTGGCCTGAGAGAGGAGAAGCTGCTGTAGACTTTTTTACCTGTGGCAATGCAATACCTGAATTGGGATGTGACATCATCATCAATAAACTAGAGGCTACAAAACATAGAATTGGTCAGATAGAACGTTGACAAAGTGGTTAAATAGTAATATGATTAAATCATGTATTCCTCATATCATGTATAAGCCTTATTCACCTGAGTGGAATCGTAAAAGGTATCTCAAAGAAGCAATTGATTCATACTTCAATGATTATGTTGAGGTAGATGTAATTTATGCTGATCTCATGGACATTCTTCATGAGAGATCTGAAGGTGCATATGCTGATTTCCAAAGGACAACAGATTTAGAAGCAAAATTGCATAGAGATTAAGATGCTTTCTACTGCATACAGACTTCGTTTAGAGTCTATTTGTAGGCTCATTGCTAATAAAGAGAATGTTCCCCTAGAAGACATGATCTGGGTAGAGAAATTAGCAAAGGCACACACAACTGCAAGAGATTGGTTAAATAAAGCAAGACGTCAGTCTACTTCAGAAATTGAGGAGGGCAGCACTGATGACTTTTTGAATAAGATGGGACTAGGAGATCCTGATCCATCTAATCACAAGAATGGATTTGATGGGGCAGATGAAATTCTTGATTGGTTTAAACAGGACAAACCAGACGATTGGAGACAGAGAGACTAATGAGAGCAATCATTTACTCAAATGACAATCAAGAGTGTGAGAGAGCAGAGAGTCTGCTGAAAAGTGTCCAGTTTAGTGGTCATGATATTAGTGTCTATCATGTAGGCCAAGACTTCTCAGAGATTGGATTCAAGTCCGAGTTTGGAGAGAAGGCAGAGTATCCTCAGATTACAATTGATAGTGATGGGTCAAGACATGTGGGTGGTTTGAAGGATTTGCTACACTTTTTTAGAGACAAAGGTATAATTCTGTAGAAATAGTAAAATTGTATCACAAGTTACATACAAACTTGACTATATAAGTCATGAGGTCTATAATAAGACCATCGTTCATCCAAGAGTCAGAAGTAAAATTCAGTCTCAGGACGCAAGTAAGTCGCGGAACGGAGCGTTCATCCCATGTTTGAATTTTTTCTTTCATCAACCATTACATGTTCAGATGCTGATGCTATGGTCCTTAGGATCCAAAAGCATGAGAATCTGAAAGCAGAGTGGAAGTTAGAATTAATTGAAACCATTCAGGACTATACTTCTGAGTGTAGATGGGACGCAAACGACTGAAGGAACGGGATTAAAAACCCCTTACTTTCAGGAGAAATCAATGAACACACTTACAATCATTAAGAAGCAAATTAACAAGGCAGCAGCTCTGCATGACGCACGAATCACTCACACTGCATATCGTGGTGTAAAGTGTGAAGTTCGTAAGGCAGGACAGGAGCCTCATGGCACCTTCTGCTATCGTGGTCGTACCTATACCAAATGAGGTAATTATGGGAGCACTACAACTCACAGCAGTCACCACTCTTGCTTGTTTTGCGACAATGTCATTATGGTATGGTGAAATACTCCTTCTAAAAAAAATCTGAGGGATGACAAATGCTGAAGATCAAATTTTGTTATGATCTTCCAGAGTACAATCCAGAGACCCATGATCCAGAAAAAGTTTTTAGACTTTTGACATATCGTGGTGTATCATATGCTAAATGGATTTTTCTTAAATCACATGGCATATCTGATTGGAAAGTTTTTTAGAGGACCTTGACTGGTCCTCTTTTTTTATCTATAATTAGTACAAGTAAATATTCTCCTATGGAAAAGGATAAACTCAAACTAATTGTCAGAAATCTTAAATTACTTGTAGATGCACTAGAGTCTGAAGTTTACTCTGATACTACTGCATACCTTGACAAGAGAGAAAACTTAGATGATCCAGCATCATACTATGCCCCAATCTCTGACTATGATGAAATTTTTAATGATGATGATGGATATCCAGACTAACCAAGATTGGAGATACACAGAGGACAGAATGAAACTTAGGGCAGGATGCCTTAATATTCTACTCAATAAATATGGAGGTGTAAGGATAGAGGAGGCACCTTACAGCACTCAAGACATTTATGAGTGTGTTGATACCTGGATTTCTCAAGGCAATAAAACATCCAATGGTATCAGTGCATATTTCAATGCATACTTCAATAGAGGTTAAAATGTACGAAGAATTAGATTGTTTTGAAAGGGCACTACAACATTTTGGAACAAGAGTTGAAATAATCACAGCCATGGAAATGGCAGACAAAATCAAAACAGAGGATGCTTATCAACAAATTAAAGAGGAACTAAAGGAACTAAAAAAGGTGAGGAAGAATTTTAAATGAAAGTAACACTACTATCAGTCACCCCCGATGCAGAGAAGCACATTGCTTACTGTGCAAGGGTCAGTAACCCCACTAACCAGGGCAATGATTCCTTTGAGGGTCTTATCAAGTATTGCATCAAGCACAAGCATTGGAGCATCTTTGAACAGGCATACATGACTCTTGAGATAGAAACATCAAGAGCAATTGCGGCTCAAGTGCTACGTCATAGGAGCTTCACATATCAAGAATTTTCACAAAGGTATGCTGATTCATCTTTGTTGATGGATAAGATTCCTCTTCCAGAATTGAGACGTCAGGACACTAAGAATCGTCAGAATTCCACTGATGATCTTGACCCATTTGTTAAACAAAATCTGGAACTCCAGATGCAGACTCTGTTTGACTCTTCTATGGCACTGTATCAACAGATGCTTGAAAGAGGTGTAGCAAAGGAGTGTGCTCGTATGGTCTTACCATTAGCAACTCCAACTAGAATGTACATGACTGGATCTGTTCGTTCATGGATTCACTATATTGATCTGAGATCTGCCAATGGAACTCAGAAAGAACATATGGACATTGCCAATGAGTGTAAGAGACTCTTTACTGAACAATTTCCCATCATTGGGGGTGCCCTTGACTGGGTTTAATAAATATACATACAATTGAGGTTGATATGCCAACATATCCAGTGAAAAATATGAAGACAGGAGAGACACAAACTCTCCATATGACTATGATTAAATATAGTGAGTGGAGAGATGAAAATCCTGATTGGGATAAAGATTGGTCAGCTGGATGTGCTGGCGTGGGAGAAGTAGGGGAGACATATGATAAACTGAAGAAGTCACATCCAGGTTGGAATGATGTTCTTCATAAGGTATCCAAGATGCCAGGTTCAAATGTTAATCCTGTTTAATTAGAGTTTATGCCCAAGAGTAGAGGAAAGTCTTCAGGTATTGGTAGCACCAATCCAGTCCCATTTGGAATGAGTAATAGACAAATGAAGCGAAAGAAACCAATTAATCTTGATTATGCCAAGAAAATTGAACCACTGACTGACAACCAGGAGATTTTCTTTAATTCATACAAGAAGAACCAAAATATGGTTGCCTATGGGTGTGCAGGCACAGGCAAGACATTCATTACCTTATATAATGCACTTCAGGATGTATTGAATGTTAACACTCAGTATGAGAAAATCTATATTGTGAGATCTTTGGTGCCTACCAGAGAGATTGGATTCCTGCCTGGTGATCATGAGGACAAATCAGACATCTATCAAATTCCATATAAGAATATGGTAAAGTATATGTTTGAGATGCCTGATGACTCATCTTTTGATATGCTTTACAATAATCTTAAGGCACAGGGAACTATTAGTTTCTGGAGCACATCATATATTAGAGGTACAACCTTTGATAATTCAATTTTGATTGTTGATGAGTTTCAGAATTTGAATTTCCATGAATTGGACTCTATCATCACCAGAGTAGGTGAAGGTTCAAAGATCATGTTCTGTGGTGATGCAACACAGACTGACCTTATTAAGATGAGTGAGAAGAATGGCATCATTGATTTCATGCGTATCTTGAAGAACATGCCATCCTTTGATGTCATTGAATTCCAAGCTGAAGATATCTGCAGAAGTGGATTTGTCAAAGAGTACATAACAACAAAACTTGAATTAGGACTCTAATGTTCAAACATATTGAGATTGATTACCCTAAATTAGATAGGGAGATGATTGATGGTGTTAGATACTATGACACTCCAGATGGAAATAAACTTGTTTCTATTACATCTATCATTAGTCATTACAACAGAGAGATCTTCAGAGAATGGAGAGCAAGGGTAGGTAATGTAGAAGCAAACAAGATCACAAAGCAATCCACAAGCAGGGGCACTGACATGCATACTCTTGCTGAGTGCCATCTTCGCAATATTAAATTACCTGAAGTCCAACCACTATCGCAATTTCTCTTTCTACAAGCTAAATCTGATCTAGACAAGATAGATAACATTCATGCTATTGAGCAAGCACTCTTTAGCAAAGAATTGGGTGTTGCTGGAACAGTTGATTGCATTGCTGAATATGAGGGTGAACTTGCTGTGATTGATTTTAAGACTAGTAAGAAACCAAAACCTGAAAAGTGGATTGAGCACTATTATGTACAATGTGCAGCATATGCTTGCATGTTATATGAAATGACTGGTATAATGGTGAAGAAGTTTGTCATCATAATGTCTTGTGAAAATGGAGAATGTGTAGTTTATGAACAATACGACAAGAGAAAGTATATCAACTTACTCTCAGAATACATTAGAGAGTTTGTTGAATTTAAGCTTCAAACCTATGCCTGAAGAGAACATTAATGAACTGATAGAGAAGAAGTTCTACAGTTCTAAAAAGTTTGCTGAAGAGATTGAAAAGACTGTGCTTGAAAATAAGGGCATGAAGTACATAGATGCAATCATTTTTTTCTGTGAGAAAAACAATGTGGATGTTGAGTCAGTACCTAAGTTAGTTTCAAAACCACTTAAGGAAAAACTGAAAGCAGAAGCAATGGAGTTGAACTTGTTAAAAAGAACATCTCGTGCTAAGTTACCACTATGATTTCTTACAAAGAACTCAGACACCTCAGAATGCTTGCTGCAATAAGAGAGGGATATCTTCCTGAAGATCAACTCAAGTATTTGGGTATGATTGATGGAGAACACACCTATCTTATTGACAATAAGCATGTTGTTAAACTTGATGAAATTGTTGATTTTGAAGAGATAAATGATCAAGGTGAAACCATTTGATACATACAAGTCCTATCTTGGATTGAAAAATCATTTTACAAAACAGAAGTATGACTACCACAAGTATTGTGGTAGATCAAAAGCATCTGTGCAGAGTTTTTACAAAAGGAAAGATAGATATTTCTTTGAGAAACTCAGCAGACAAAAAAATGATAGTGAGGTGATTGAGTTTTTTGTATCTAATTTTGTAGCATGTGATAATCCAGAGTCCTTATGGATTGGTGAGATTGTGAGAAATGGTGAAGACTATTACACAGACTGGAAGAAGAAGATGCAGTCTATGTCTTACCTCTTTAAGGAGCAGGTAGACACACTGTTTAGTGATCATAAATTTGATGAGGTATTTCACATTGAGAATGGTAAACATCCTGTTCTTGTGAAAGAGCTTCTTCAGAACAACATATCATTAGAGACTTTCATTATTCTTGAAAACATTCTTGGATTCAAGAAAGATTTTGATAATAAAATGAATGATCCTGTGTGGGATTTTCTTTCACTCAGAATTGACAAGTATAAATCCTTCCTACATATTGATGTGTTACGCTATAGGAAAATTCTTAAACAGGTTCTAGGGATATGAGTTATTTTAAGTCTGATATTGTTCAGCAGGAAATGAGAGAGATTGAGAAACTTCAAGAGAAGGTCTATAAATCTGTTTTCCTTTTTCCTGCCATGAGCAAAGAGGATAAAATAGAACATATAGAAATGATGGAAGATCTGCTGAAGAGGCAGAGAATCTTTTATACTAGACTTACATTGTCTGATGATCCTGATGCTGTCAAAATGAAAGAAAACATCATATCACAAGCAAAACAACTTGGGTTCCCCCCAGATGTGAATCTTGATTATGTTTTCTCCAATATGGTTAATATGATTGAGAATATGAAGAAGTCTTTGAATAATTCTTGACAACTGACACAAACCCAATAGAATATAAGAGGCTACCCAACCCTCACACAAGCTAAGGGAACAGGCCAAATCTAACAAATAAGAGGTAAATCCAATGTCTTTTTCAGACCTGAAGAAACAATCTTCACTTGGGTCTCTCACCAATAAGTTGGTGAAAGAAGTTGAAAAAATGAATAACTCTGGTGGTAGTGGGGCAGATGATCGCCTCTGGAAACCAGAAATGGACAAGTCTGGTAATGGATATGCAGTCATTCGCTTCCTACCAGCACCTGAAGGAGAAGATCTCCCCTGGGTGAAACTGTATTCTCATGCATTCCAAGGACCTGGTGGATGGTATATTGAAAACTCACTGACAACAGTTAGTGGGAAAGATCCTGTTGGAGAACTCAATCGTGAACTCTGGAACAGTGGAAATGAGTCTGATAAGGATGTTGTTCGTAAGCAAAAGCGTAAGCTTTCTTTTTATGCAAACATCTATGTTGTGAAAGATCCTGCCAATCCTCAGAATGAGGGTGGTGTATTCCTTTATAAGTTTGGTAAGAAGATCTTTGACAAGATCATGGATGCCATGCAACCTGAGTTTGAAGATGAAACTCCTATCAACCCCTTTGACTTCTGGCAAGGTGCAAACTTCAAACTGAAGTTGAAGAAGGTTGCTGGGTATTGGAATTATGACTCCTCTGAGTTTGATCGTCAGGGTCCTCTCCTGGATGATGATGATGCCCTTGAAGCACTTTGGAAGAAGCAATATTCTCTGAGTGCATTTACTGCTGCTGATCAGTTCAAAACCTATGATGAACTGAAGAAGCGTCTTGATTATGTTCTGGGATCAAAATCAACACGTAATGTAGCACAGGAGGAGACTGAATATGACAACTACGCAGCAACAGAACAGAAGTCTGTCAGCGAAGAAGATGTTATGCAGAAACTTGAAGATTCTTACAAGGCATCAAAGCAAGTTGAATCAACATCCACTTCTGATGACGATGATCCTATGTCTTACTTCTCTAAACTTGCTGATAGTTGATGATGAAATACAATCAGATATGTTTGACACTTCTTGTGATAGCATCATACATTAATCTGTTAAGAGGGTGAAATTAAAATTCACCTTTAATTCCAAAAAAGGGGTAAAAAATTTCTCCAGAATTTTTTGCCCCCTTTACCTTTTTTATTGATATAATCTTATATTTTCTCCCCTTGTTAATTCATCAGAGACATACTGTGAACTACCTGATTGATTAGCAAGAACATCTTCAACAGTTTCAAGTGCGAGACTTAAAAACTGTGTTTTAAGTAAAAATATATTTCTTCTGTCATTCTGTATCTTTTGTTCATACTCATAGTTTGTCACAGTATCCAATAAACTTTCTGTCTTCATCTGACCATTATCATAGAATGTCACAGAATAAGTTGAAGGCACTTCTAAACCTTGTGGAACAATAGTCACACCAAGTGATGATTTGACTTCTTTAGTTTCATAGTGATGAACACCAAAGATCTTCTCTTCACTGCCATATTTCCCAATGAGGTAATTATAGAATGCATCCTCTTGTAGTGGCCATTCATTCTGGTAATTGACTATATTATTAGTCAACATTACCAACCAATCAAGATTTGAATCTCCATAAATCTTGAAAGCCACCTGGTCTGGTCTTTCATTGCCAATAATCTTATATTTGGTGAAATTGGTTAAATCACCAAATATTGTGTCATTGACTTTTGTTCTCTTAAATAGATTTTTAACTCTTACATAGTCTGAAATGTTAGCTCCAGATAATCTGCTAACATACTCAAAGTCTGGTAAGTAAGAAAAGTACTGATTTGCCATTAGAATCCCATGTCGTCCCCTGAACTATTGATATAATCACCTGCATAAATTGGTTGAAGTTCACCAAATGACATAGTTATAGAATATGATGTCATTGATCCTGTTTTATATGTAGAATAAGACCCATCAGGGGTATAATTTACATTAAAAGAAGTCAATGCACATGGTTTAAATTTATTCAAATATGGATGTTGTCCACCATCATCCTGATCAAAAATATATTCTAGTAAGTATACAGATGGTGTCTGTAAAAAATTACCTGATGATGAAATTGAAGGTGTAGATGTTTTTTTGAAAAATCTAATTATTCTTCTTATCATTATTGCTTCATCATCAGATCTTGGTGTAAGATTGAAATTGAAGTTAAAAGTTCTCAATCTTGGTCCAGAGAAGAGAAGCTCAAGATTGGGATTGATGACAGTTCCTGTTGTTCTTGTCAAGACATTTGCACCAACTGCCTGACCAGCAAAGTATGCTGCTACTGCTTGTTTTGTTGCTGGATCAGCTAAAGCTTTTTTTATCTCTCCCATGGTCTGTCCAGCCATTCCTGTAACAGCTCCAACTACATCCAAATCACCAAGTTTTTCAATACCACTCATAGCTACACCAGCAGCAGCAACTTGAAGAGCATTTATTTTATCTCCACCCCAATCAATTGAGTTTGTTTCTGAGAGATTAGGTTGCATGGGTAAAACAACATCTCCTAAAGATTTAGTAAATCTTTTCTTAAGGTCTTTTGTTGTTTCAGCTTGTTGCTTGCTTAGTCCAGACTCAACATAAGCATAAGCAGTGATTCTGATATGGTCATACCCAAAAGGTGGTGGTATAACTGGATATCTCATGCTACCATCATTTATTGCTGCAACTGGAGGAGTCTCTATAGGCATTTCAAGACTCACAATTGATGTTTTGACAATATCTGACTCTGTGTCAATACGATTTCCTGAACCAGAATTTTGCACAGATCCACCACCACCTCCAGATCCTCCAGATACTCCAGATCCTCCAGATGCTGTATTAATACTTAACTCCACATCAACATTGGCAGAAACTTTACCATCTTTTGGAGTATTTGGACCCTTGTCCTTCTTACCCTTGTCTTGTGATGTTACTTCAGCAATTTCAGCAGGTTCAGCAGTATTATTAAGAGATTTAAATCCTTTCTTCTTCTCAAGTTTTTCAAGTATTCTCTTCAATCTCTTATCATCTCTTCGTGGTTCATCATTATTCAGCCTTAAGGCTGCTGCTCTATCATATTCAGACTCTGCTAAAGCAAGAATACTTGACAGTGCATTTTTTCTAATTTTTTCTAGTTGTTTTTCTTTGTTTTTATCACCAACAAAATACTCCTCAAATTTTTCTTCATCGCTTATCGTTACCTTATCAACTCTTGGGTTGTATCTGTATATTGGTGTTTCACTTCCTGGTTCATAAACATAGTAATCACCTTGATCTGTGTCAAGTTCTAATTTAAGTGTTTGTTTTTTTCTCTTTTTATCAGTTTGACCCTGTTTCTTCTTTTTTAATTCTTTATTGATTCTTATCTCTCCAGTCCATTTTTTCGTGGGGAGACCTGCTTCATCCAAATGCGCTACCCACCCGTCTAAATTTTTTTTATATTTACGACTCATTGGTAGGATACTTTATTTAATTATTTATTCTAATATATTGATATGGAATAGACCTCAAATCAGTCAGTTCCATTGGGTAAATAACATGCATCTGTCCTATAACTTCATTCCAGGTATAATTTCTAACTTCACCCCAATGATAGTTAAGACCTTTGAATCCCCACCTTTGAACTTCAACACATGCTATCAGTGGATTTTGGTCATATTGTATTCTGGGTGTTTTGGGGGCGTATATGAAGGTATAGTATCTACCTACATCAGGGATAACTTCAACATCAGTAGCAACTTCCAAGATTTTCTGCATTCTATCATCTGCTGACGATTCAGAGATAATGTCATCCACAATATACTCAAACCTATTGTTTGCGCTTTCTAGGTATTCCTCTTGATCCATAGAGTTCTTCTTCTGTTATGATTTTAAACTCAAGTCCATTGTCTATACAGAATTCCCTTGCTGCTCTCCACTTTGCTCTATTCACTTCAAAGGTTTTACACTCATAGATGTATGATTTAGTAACTCTTGATTTTTTTGGTGGAGGACTTGTTTGTTTTTTGGGTTTAATCTCAATTACATATTTTTTAATTCTATTGTTTTCTTTCACTTCAATCAAAAAGTCTGGATAATATCTGTGAACTCTATTATCAACTGGTGAAACATATGGTATATTGAATTCTTCACTTGCCCAACTGACTACATTTTCATTTAGATCACAATACTTACAAAAGGTTCTTTCCCAATTACTTCTACAAATGATATTACTGGAATTGCCTTTGTATTTTTCAGGGTGACTAGGTTTATATCTACTCTTGTAAGATCCTGCCACTTTAATCATACATAGTTATAGTAATCACGTTTATTTATAGATGGCGGGGGCACGCTCAGGAAGAATATCTACTTCATCACTGAAATCCAGGTTCATGAACTTGGCACAGTCTTCACAATTTATGGTGAAGTTTCAACCTCCTGCTGATGTTGCAACAATGCTTGAAGGTAGAGGATTAAATTATAGTGGTGAAAATGGATTCTTAGAATTGCTTTGTAATGAAACTACTCTGCCAGGAAGTGCTCTTGCTACTCATGATAAGACCAATGACTACATGGGAGTCACAGAGAAATTAGCATATAGAAGAATATATGATGAGACTCTTGATATGACTTTCTATGTTGATAAAAAATATAAGATTATTGAATTCTTTGAGGGATGGATTGATTGGATATCAGGTGTAGGTGACAATCCTGGAGGTATTTCTGCATATAAAAATACTCAGGTTGGATTTAGAAATCATTTTCCTGATTCATATAAGACAAACATACATGTCAATAAGTTTGAAAAAGATTTACTTGATAGACAGTTATATCATACATTTGTTGATGCCTTCCCAGTTGCAATCAATAACATACCCATAAGTTATGAAACAAGTGATATACTAAGATTCTCCGTATCTTTTTCATATGTTAGATATGTAAGAGAGTACCTAGATATTAATATTGACCCAATTTCAGTTGATTTTGAGAGACCAGGTGACCTTGTTAAGAATAAAAAAGGAAAAGGATTTAGAGCAGTCAGTGGAAAGCAGATTCCACCTGGTATTGGAGGTACTAAGTATATTCCTGAAGGAATGACAATAATTGAAGCCATCAATCAGAATGAAATTTATAAAGATCCAAAGGGTAAAAAGAAGGCATAAATAATCACACTGAATTTTTTAGGTTGTTATGCCTTTACCAACAATTGCAACACCAACATATTCTTTGGTGCTACCATCAACTAAGAAAGAAGTAAAATACAGACCCTTTCTGGTCAAAGAAGAAAAATTACTTGTTTTGGCATTAGAGAGTGAGGATCAAAAAGATATTACAACTGCCATCAAATCTGTATTACAATCTTGCATCAAAACAAGAGGTGTAAAAGTAGAGGAACTTCCTACCTTTGATATTGAGTATCTATTTCTCAATATTAGAGGGAAGTCTGTGGGAGAAGAGGTAGAAGTTAATATTATTGCACCTGATGACAATGAAACATCTGTGAAGGTAGAAATTTCACTTGATGAAATTGAAGTCAAAGAATATGATGGTCATGACAAGAAAATTAAATTGGATGATGACCTGATTATGGAAATGAAGTATCCATCACTTGAACAATTCATTAAAACTAATTTTGATTTTAATGAAAAAACAAGTGTGGATCAATCATTTAATTTGATTGCTGCATGTATTGATAAAATTTATAATGAAGACGAGGTCTGGGCTGCAGCAGATTGTAGCAAAAAAGAACTGACTGATTTTCTTGAGCAGATGAATTCACAACAATTCAAGAAGATTGAGAACTTCTTTACAACTATGCCAAAATTGTCACATGAGGTGACAATTGTGAATCCAAAGACTAAAAAAAAGAGCACTGTAGTTCTGGAGGGATTGTCCAGTTTTTTCGCATAGGCATGGTCCATATGGACCTTGAAAATTATTATAAATTGAATTTTGCCTTAATGCAGTACCATAAATATAGCTTGACAGAGATAGAAAATCTTATTCCCTGGGAGCGTGACATTTATGTTGCACTTCTTCAGCAACACTTAGAAGAAGAGGAATTAAAGGCAAAACAAAGGAATGGCTCTTGATACCCAAACAAATGTAGATAAGGAGATTAATGAGGGTATCCTGCGCACATATTTGGGAGTTGATGACCCCATTGGTATAGATTTTGGTACATATAAGACATTATTGAGAGAAAAAATTGCTGCTGCTAGAATGGGTGGTGGTGACATGGACAGCAGTGACATATCATATCTTACCAATGAATTCATTAGAATTAAAAAGATAGAGGTTCCTGAAGGACAGGCAAAGAAAAAGATTGATATCAATAAGTTTGTAAAAAAAGCAGAAGAAAAAAAGAAATCTGATACAAAATCAGCACAAAAACTATTCAATCTATCTCCTGTAAAAGTTGATAGCACAAAAAGACCATCAGTTAATTCCCAAAAATTATTACCACCAGATCCAGACCTGGATGAATCACAAAATATTGATAGTGATTTTGCTCAGTCTATAAGGGATGAATTTGATTCCAAACTGGATGATGTAATAAATGATGTGCAGAATATTGCAGATGATTTTGACAAGAGATTAGATGATCTTTTAGAAGATATAAGAAATGATAAAGATGAAAAGCAAGCAGTCATTGATGATCTAAAATCAGAGAATGAAGAACAAAAGAAAGCACTTAATATGCTTGCTCCAAGTTTTGCATCCATGGAGGAAAACTTAGAGGAAATACTTGGCAATACTAGAGAACAAACTAAACTGAGAGAAGATGCAGTAAAGCAAGCAGATAAAATTGAGCAGACAACAGAAAGAAAGGACAGAGAGGCAAAATTAGAGAGTAAGACACCTAAAGTTGGTAATACTGTAAAGAAAGCAGAGAAAGCCACCAAACCAATGGGTGGATTTCTTGATATGATATTGAATTTCTTTAAAAACATACTACTTGGTGGTGCTCTTGTAGCACTGATGAATATTATTGAAAATCCTGGTAAAATGTTGAATCCAATCATAAACAATATCAATGGATTCATTGATTTTATTAATAATGCCCTTGAGAAGATATTCACTGTGCTGCTTTTTATACCAAACAAAATGATTGATAATTTTAATTTTGGAATTGGATTTATAACTGATAGAATTAATGATGCTATTAATTTATTTGGTGGAGACCCAATTGAAAAATTCCAGGTTCCAAATTTAGAACCCCCACAGATTCCAAAAATACCACTTTTAGAAGAAGGTGGTGAGACAGAGATGCCAGCTGCTGGAGCAGAGGGTGGTGGGATGGTCCCTGCTATGCAGGAAGGTGGAGTTGTGTTCAGTCCTATTGTCAATATGACCACACCAAAATTTAACAGTGGTGGAGTGGTTAATAGTTTTAAGATGGATGCACCAAAATACAATAGTGGTGGTGTTGTTAACAATTTAAAAATGGATACACCAAGATTTATTGGTGGTGGATCTATGAACCAAAATATAAATCCTCAAAGAGTAAATAATTTCTCTTATGCTAGTGGTGGATCAATTACATCTAATTCAGGTCAAAAGGTATCAGGAATGGGTGCTGATACCCAGTTGATTGCTGCCCAACCAGGTGAAATGGTAATGAGTAAATCTGCTGTAAATTATTGGGGTGCTGGTAATTTACTTGCAATGAATAAAGAGGGTGGTGGAACAAATAAACCAAAGATGGGTAAAGTTAGAGGGTTTTCTGGTGGTGGAATGATTGAGGTAAAGGGAACTGGAAATACAGTTGAGGGTGATTTTATTATGAAAGACTCTGCAGGTAAACAAGTAGGTCCAAAATATCTTGCTATTAGTGGCACATATGCTGGAATGAATGTCGCTCAGAAAGATAGATCAACAACTCGTAATGCTCCCATGCCAGATGGCACTTATCCTGTCATGGGATTTGAAGAGCATGGTTCATATCCAGGGTTACCTGGTATTGGTCATTGGTCTGCTTATGTTAATAATTCAAGTGGATCAATTGGTACAAGAAGTGGATTGATGATACACAATGACATTAATGACGATGGCACTTTGGGTTGTATTGGTGTTGGTTTAGGTGGAGCAGCAGGGTCCAAAGCAGAACAAGATTTTCTAAAGTATTGGAAGCAAGCAAATCCAACCTCAATGAAAGTTGCTCTTGGGTCAAATACTAGATCAGGGGGATCATCTGGCAGTGCCAGTCCTACCCCCCCTAGAACTGCAACAGTAGACAATTCATCAAAGAAAGCAGCATCTGTACCATCACAACCATCAGCACCTGCAGTCAAAGCAACTTTAATCCCACCTATTGGTGATTCATCTCCAAAGGGGTCAAATAGTGCATCAAATGCTGGACAGACAAGAGTCGATGGATTCTCTCCAATTGACATGAATAATCCTGAACTTATTGTCATCAAATCAATCTACAATGTGGTAGGATAAGATGGCAGTAATCACAGCAACAGTTACAGCAATAAAAGCTATCACAACAGTAGCAAAGGTTCTTGCTAAAAAAGCAGCAACTGGTGGCGCTAAAAAATTCATCACTAACAAAGCAAAGAAAAAGGTAAAAGGAAAGATAAAGGATAAGTTTTTTGGTAAGAAAGAAAAAAAAGAGAAAGGTGGGGCACTAGCATTAAGGCCATCAAGTGCAATCACAACTGTAGGATCTACTCCGTTAATACCAATCTCTAATATCTCTAAGTCTCTTGACTCAAAGTTAGATAAGTCATCAACAGATGTAAAACCTACACCAAAAATCGCATATGATAAACTCACTCAAACAATTTATAATATTGTAAAAATTACAGGTGACATTAGTAATGCATCAAGAACACAACTTGAAAGTGATAAAGATATTTTAGAAGAGGAAAGAAAAAGAAGAAAAGAAGCAGCAAGAAAAAGAAGAGAAGCTTTATTAGAGTCTGGCAAAAAAGTAGTAGGTGGTGCTTCATCAGGTGCTGCAGCAGTAGGTGGAAAATTTGGAATTGGTAATTTCTTTACTAATATTTTGATTGGTGGAGCTATAGTAGCAATAATCAAAGCATTCAAAGAGATAGAGAAACTATTCAATGACTTTAAAGAGAATGCTCACTTAATTTTTGTAACTCTTAAGTATGGTCTTGGATCATTTGCACAAGTTGCTAGGGCATTAGGTGGAATTGTCAAAAATGTTGGTGGTAAAATTCTTGGTGGTTTTACTGGATTGACAAGTAAGATTGGTAAGGCAATTACTACAGGAGTAAAGACTGGACTTACAAGATTAGGAAATGTAATATTTAACTTTGGTAAGAATGCATTTAACACAATTAAAAATATTGCAAATGCCATTGTAAATGGCATTTCTCAAGGTGCTCAGGCAGCAGCAAAGTTCTTAGCAGCAAGGACACCACAAGCAATAAAGAATTTCTTTAAAGGTGCAAAAAGTTTTGTTGATGATGCAGCAAAGTTTGCTGCCACAGGAGCACAAAAAGTCACTTCTGCTGCCACTAGTGTTGTGCAAAAAGGTGGTCAATTAGCACAAACTGGTGTCACAAAAGTAAAAGGAATAATAAACAAACTACCAATTGGTAATATTTTAAAGGAAAAAATTGGTCTTGCACAAAAATCTGGTTTATTTTCTGGATTGAAAGGTGTAATTAGTAAAATAAAGGTTCCTATTGTTGGTCCATTGATTGTTCTGGTAGCTGGTCTATTATCAGGAGAACCTGCAGGACAAGCCACTTCAAAAGCATTGGGGACAATGATAGGGGGGTTAGCAGGATCACCCCTTGGACCAATTGGTATGCTAGTTGGTGAACTACTTGGTGCTGAGGTTGGTGATTTATTCTATACTGCATTTCTTAAAGGTGGAGATGAAGGTGGTTTAGAAGCAGCAAAAGAACAACTTAAACAAAAATGGGAGAGTTTTTTGTCTGGTGGAAAAGCAGCACTGGATTGGGCTGGAAATGGTTTTACAAGATTGTATGATTCACTGCCCAAAATTAAGATAAATCCTTTACTACAAAGATTTACATTTGGAATAGAAGAAATTCCTGATCCAAGATCTCTTACTGATCCAATGGGTATAGCAAGGAATATTGGTGCAGCATTCTTAAGTGATGACCCAATGAAACCTGGGGAATTGATTTCACCACCTGTGGAGGAAATACCAAAATATTTTGAGGCAGCTGGAGGATATTACAGCACTGAAACTCAAGAATTCTTAGGAAAAACTGAAGAAGAAGCAAAGGCAGCATTTGGTGTTAAAACAAAAGCACAGTCACAACCACAAGAAAAAATGATGGGTGGTAGTGCTTCAGGATTTGAAGCAAATCTTGCTGCACTACTCAAGAGCTATGAAGGATTAAGAACAAATGCATATAAAGATTCAAAAGGTATTCCAACCATAGGTATGGGGGCAACATACTATCCTTCTGGATTTAGATTATCTGGTAAAGTCAAGATGGGGGACACAATAACAGAGCAGGAAGCATTGTGGATAAAGCAGCAGCACATAAAGGAGCATAGGCAGAGAGTATTAAGAGAGATACCATCATCTGAATATTTTAAAATACCTGAAAATGTAAGGGCTGCATTAGAGTCCAAAGCATTCAATTATGGTAGTCTTGGAAGGACCTTAACAGAAATAGTTATGAGTTCTATTGAAACTGGTGATTATCAACCAGTTGCTGACTACTTTAGAAACAATCTTGCTAAACATGATAATGGACTTAATTCATGGAGAAGAAATGATGAGGCAGGTATGATTGAGACAGGAACCAGTAGTAGAGCAAATGTTTCATTCTCAAAGACAGGCAAAGGCACTGGACAAGATGTCTCACAATCATCACCCCCAGCAACATTGGACTCAGTTGAAAGTGAGCAGAATAATCCAACAATGGGGAGAGAAGCAACTCCAGATAATGATGATAAAGCAGCACAAAATGTGGAACCTGAATCAGCACCAACTCAAACAAGTCCAGCCACATTAGCAGATTCCTCTCCACCATCATCTACTTCAACTGCATCATCAATACAGAGGAAAGCATCATACGAAGAGGGAGCAGAACAAACAATTGCTATTCCTTTGGCAGCACAAAGATCTCAACAGTCACCAATGATAAGAAGTAAATCAAGGGTGATGATGATGGGTGGTGATTCCTTAGATAGATACTATAAGGCACAATTACTTGGTGCATTGTATAAGAGAGGTTGATGTCACAAGATTCATTAAAAACAGGTTCCATAGATAAATTTCAACTGACTGCCAGTATTGGTTCAAATTCAGTTGATTTGTCAGCTGGTATTTCTGACTTCAGATTATATGAAAGTGTCTTGTCAAATACTGTGACTGCCACTGCCATAGTGGTAGAGACTGGTCATGGTGTGAAAGGTTCAATTGATGGACTTCCCATAAGAGGTGGAGAAAATTTAACATTTAAAATAAGAGATGCACAAGGTAGATCAATAAAATCTGAACTTCTGGTTAACAGACTGAGAAATGCTAATCCAGAGTCTACAAAAGATTTGTATATTGTTGATTTTGCATCTCCAGAGTATTTTTCAAATGATACTGTAAGGGTTACAGAAAGATATGAGGGAAAGATATCAGATAATATTGGTAAAATGTTATCAAAGTTGAAAACTACTAGATTTATTGATATTGATGATACTCTTAATGAGTATAATTTTATGGGTAATGATAGAAAACCATTTTATGTCTGTACATGGTTAGCTTCCAAATCTATATCCAAAGATGGTGGACAAGAAGGTGCTGTTGGATACTTATTCTATCAAACTATTGATTCTTTTAAATTTAAATCTGTAGACAAACTTCTTGGACAGGAACCAATAAAAAGTTTCATCTATAACACTGGAGAGAAGGGTGGGCATGATGATATAATCATTAATTACACCATTGATAGAGATATTGATTTACATGAAAATTTATCTCTTGGAACTTATAGCACAAGTGTATTATTTTTTGATCCATTAACTTTTAGTTATGTTGTCAAGGATTATGATGTCTCAGATCAAAAAAGTATTATGAGACCTAAGAAAACAGAGTCTGCTTCTGAATTAATTAATGAAAAGAGGAGGGGTGTAAGTAATCCAAATCCAACACAAAGAGGTATTAGTAGCAATAATCCATCAAGATTGATGAATATTGTTTATGATTATGGAGCATTACCTGCAGGGAAGAGTTCAGAAGAACAATTAAAAAAATTTAAGAATGATCCTGAAAATAAGAAAGAACAAGGTTTTAGTAAGTATGGTGCTGCAGCACTTACAATTATGAGATATAATCAGTTGTTTACAATACAAACAACCATCACTATTCCTGGTGATTTTTCAATAAGGGCTGGTGATACAGTAAAGGTTATATTCCCACAACTTGAGGCAGATAAAAATTCTGGTAAGAATAACAAATCTTCAGGCATATATATGGTAGCACATGTGTGTCATAAAATTACACCAGAGAATACTTTAACAAGTCTCTCACTAGTAAGGGACTCATACGGAAAATGATGGATCAGACACTGTTTAAAACCCATTTTGCTGGAAAAGATGGATTTGTCTGGTGGATTGGGCAGGTTGCATCTGAAGAGAGTTGGCTGCCTAATTTTGCATCTAAACCAACTGAAGAAGCACCTGGGGTAGGAGAGAGATATAAAGTTAGAATCATGGGGTATCATACTGCTGCACCAGCAGATTTGCCTGATTCTGCATTGCCATGGGCAACAGTGATGTATCCTGTCACAGCAGGTGGTGGTGGAAGAGGTAATTACGAAAATTCTGCATTAGCAGCAGGAACATTTGTATTTGGTTTTTTCTTGGATGGTGATGATGCCCAACAACCTGTGATTATGGGTTGTTTGGGATATAATGATTATGCTCAGACTATGACCACACTGAGTCAAAGAAAACCTTTTGTACCATACAGTGGATACTCAGTAAAAGATAGAACAGAAATTGGACCTGGCAACCTCAAAGCAACCCCAAAAGCAAATCCACAACCACCACTCCAAAAATCAAGTGATACTGTTGCTGAGACACAAACAAATAATTCATCAAACCCAAATACTCAACCCTCAAAGTCAGATAGATCAGCAGCAAAGGATAGTCATTCATGTTCATCTCTTGCACAAACAAGCGTTGATGAAACAGCACCAGTAAGTGGATTTCAAAAGACAATTAGAGATGCTCTTAAGAAGGTACAAGATATTCAAAAAGAGATACAAAATGCATCTGATGAGGCAACTGAGTGGCTTGATGAAAAACAGGAAGAAATTAATGCAGGATTAAATGGGGCATCTGCTATTATAAGTTCAATAATGAGAACAATTTATGATGATGCAATGAGAGCTGCACTTAATGAATTTAATAAACTTACAGCTCCACTTCTTGAATCATTAGCACCTGATGAAAAACAAAAAGCTGAAAATGCGCTTGAAATTGCTGCTAGACAAATTAAATGTATATTCAGAACTCTAGTTAAACAACTTTTGAGTCAAATAAAATCATTTGTTACTCAAGCCGCATCAAGAGTTGTCAATGTAACACAATGCTATATCAATAATATTGTGTTACCAATCATGAATAATGTTCAAAATTTAGTAAATGGTGCTTTTGATGCAGCATCATCAGCGATTTCCTCATTAACAGATGGTTTATTAGGATTGACTGATGTTGCAATAGGTGTCTTAGATGCCATTGATGGTGTTTTTAGTTTTAGATTAGGAAGTTTTTGTAAAGAAGATAATGAAAATAATAAATCAATAGTAGATGAATGGTGTGTGGGTTCAGGTACTAAACCAAAATTTCAACTTGGTTCAGACTTAATTGATAAAGTGAAGTCTTCTGTTGGAGATATCACAGGTGCTGTTGATACTGTGACTGACTTTGTTGGGGGTATTGGGGATGATATTGAAAGCACCTTTGATATTGGTGCTCTAGCTAAATCAGCTAAGGATACATGTGGTGAATCACTTTTTGAATTTTGTGGACCACCTCAAGTTAGTTTTAACAGTAAACTTGGGGTAGGAGCAGCTGGTAATTTGATCATCAGTTCTGCTGGTGAACTTTTAGGTGTGGATATGACTGATTTTGGTTATGGATTTTCTTTAAAAACAAGAGCAATCATATCAAGCAATTGTGGACAGGGGAGAGGTGGTAGAATAAGACCAATTCTTGGTAAAGTTAAGAAATCTAAAAAAGTTAAAATAATAAAAAGTAAAGATCCCAATGATACTGATGATATTATAATTTCTCCACTTGATGGTGGTGGTCTTCCAGGAATAAATGGTGGTGGACTTGGTGGTGGTAATTTTAATGTATTAAAAAATACTGGCACATCCACAGGAGAATTTCTTGGTGCAGGAGGACTAGGTGGAGAGGTAGTTAAGTTTGAACTTTATGAGACACTTGGTGTTGATAATGATTTTTATCCAAAAGATTTAGGAGAATTTGCTAATTCAGTTTATGGTGGAGCAGCTAATTTTTGGAGTTTTTTGTCCCAATCAACACAGGGAGAGATATCTTTAACTGGAGGAAGTGGAACTGGGTTTAAAGCAATTGCGCGTTTTGAAGCATTGGCTGGGGCTGCAGGTAATCCCAATAATACTGCTTATGCAATTTTAAATATACTTGATAAAGGTAAAGGATATAAAGTTGGAGATATTCTTAATTTTCCAGATTTTAATTTTTTGCCTCTTAGTGAAGCAGGCACACAATTCAGACTTAGAATTTCAGAGGTAACACCACCTGATGATACTGTAGAAACAATTGGTATCATTGGTGCTGTTGTAACAAATCCTGGTGGTGGATATTTAACAAAACCAGATGGTAGTAAAGGTGGTGACGGAAGAACATGGGCAGAAAATGATGAAACATTAATTATTCATGATGATGATACATTTGACCCTCCAACTAAACCTGGTTTACTAAAGTGTTTCAAAGTTGGTGATAAAGTAACATTGCCTATCAATACATCAGCAACTGTTGAACCAAGTGGACAAGTATTGATAGGGGGTGTGGAGACCATAATTACAGAAGCAGGTTGTATAACTACTCCCTCACCAACAGATACTGGTGGTATCCCAGGAGAAGGTGATGGAACAGGTGGTATCCCAGGAGAAGGTGGTGGAACAGGTGGTGGAATAGGTGATAGTCCAGGAGATAATGATGGTAAATATCCTGTGGTTCTCAAATTAGATGATCTTATAGTAGAGGATTCTGGAGAAGGATATGAGGATGGTGATACTATTGTAATTGAACCGTCTTTTGGTGCAGAAGCAGGTGTTTCATTTGATAGACAAGGAAGAATTTCAAAAATAACAATTACAAATCCAGGTGAGGGGTTCAATACCATGCCAGATATTTACATTAATACCAAGACAGGTTATGGTGCTGAGTTACTACCAAGATTTGGTATAGATAGAATAGGAAAAGACAGAGAACAAGATTATGATCCTAAAAAAGTAATTCAAGTTATAGATTGTGTAGGTAGATTTGCATGAGAAGAAACACACATCAAAGACCAATAGGCAAAGGTGCCACTGGTGGAGAGTTAGTGTTTGATAAAGTATTGGATGATGGTGAAACATCATCTGTCTATATCAATAATAGAGCAAAATCAGGTAAGGGTAAACATTACATATCTCTGTATAAAACAGGTGATGATCATCTTGCTGGTGGAACTGTTATGAGATCACCTGGAGGGCTTTATGCCAGAGCAGGTGATTCAATAAAATCTGCTGAAGATAATGGAGATCAGGCACCTGATATTGCAGAGAATGTGCCTGCCATTTTTTTTGAAGCAGTTACAAATGACCTTGTATTACATGCACCACAGGGAAAGGTTAGAATTATTGCACAACAAGTTGAACTTGTTGCTTCAGGACCAGAGGGAGCAGGAAATATTGTCCTTTCAGCAAATGGAGAATTGCTTAGCAAAGCAAGTGAAACCAAAATCGTGAGTTCTGGGGGAGCTGTTTTCATGGCAAATGAAAGAGTGGATGTTATAGCAGGAACCAAGTTAAATACATTTGGAGGTAATGGTGAAACACATGCCGCTTTGAAAAAGAATTCAATTTTTAGCGCTGTATTGGCAATATTGGGTGGCAATGCAACATTAGAAACGACTGGAGTTGATCTAGCAAAAAGTATTTTTGGATTAGAAGGATAATGTCAGAGACTATAGCACAAGATTGTTTGGTACAAGGTGGCCAATTAATTGTTGGAGGTGATCTCACACCTTTGAGAACTGTGGGTTTTGCAAACTGTCCAACCACATTAGGTGGTGGTATTCCTGGCGCTGCAGCTATTAGTGGTCCAGTTTTGATTGGTCAAAGATTACCATTTGCAGATCAGATTTCCCAAGGAACTGTGATGATTTCAAGGGTTAATCCAGTATTAGCGCCTAATTTTATACCTCCAAGACCAATTGTTTCAATTCAAAATAATTTAAAGGTTGTTAACACTCCTACTGATGTTTTAATTGGCAGCTTTGCAGCACCTGTAGGTGTTACAATGTTTACTGGAATTACACCAGGAGTATCTGGTGTCAAACAAATATCTCCACCCACTATTAAATCAACTGGACCAGAGGGTCAGAATTTTGTTACACTGATTAAAACCCATGTTGAGGCATTCCTTGAAGACATTGGGATCAAGAATTTAGTTGGTGTCAAAATGGAAAATGGTGTTGATACCAATATGGCACTTGAACTTGGAAATGCACCTAGTGTCAACCAAACTGTACAAAAAGGGGCAGATGTAGTAGCATCAGCTGGAACTCTTAATTCTACAACTGGCATAGCAAAAGCAGCACTGGCAAAAGCTGGTAAAGGATTTGATATTCCTCACCCTACAAAGGATGAGCACAGACTTAGATATATCTGTTTAGAGGGTCCAGAAGTAGGAGCATATATTAGAGGAACACTTAAAGATTCTGACACCATTGAATTGCCAGATTATTGGAAAGAACTTGTTTATGAAGATTCAATCACTGTCAATCTTACGCCAATTGGTAGATTTCAAGAATTGTTTGTTGAAGAGCATGTAGAGTGGGGAACAAGAATTAAAGTAAGATCTGCATCTGGTTCATCAGTACATTGCCACTATACTGTCTTTGGAGAGAGAAAAACACAAGATAAATTACAAGTTGAGTATAAGGGGTTGACACCAGGGGACTATCCAGGTGATAATAGTGAGTATGCTTTAGCTGGTTGGGATTATGCACGTCCAGGAGAACGTCCAGGGCAAAAACCTAAAACATAACATTTATGAAATCTTCCCAACAGTGGTGTATCGTGGGGAGATGGAATGTCATGAAGAATTCAAACAAAAACATAAGGACAATCTGTGCAAATATTGGCACTTTGCTCCTGAACTTCCACGAGATGAATTAACATCACCAGAAAATTCTGGTAGATATTTCTTACATCATGACAATAGATATGATTCATTTTTTACATGTCTTGAAGATAATGTAAGACAATATCTAAGGGTATTGAATGTAGATGAAAAGAAATTAAATGTTTATGTAACCAAATCTTGGGTCAATATTCATGAAGTAGACTCACCACAGATTAAAATACACAATCACAACTCAAGTGACATATCTTTTTGTTACTATCTTCAATGTAATGAAACATCTGATAAATTATGTCTGCACCAAGAGAAAAACCCAAATGAGGTTTCTGGATTTTTATTTGAAACCACAGTCAATCCAAACAATAATTTGATTACCAACTATAATAAATTTAACTGCAATAGTTATACAGTCACACCCATTGAAGGAACAATTATTTTATTCCCCAGCTCAACATTACATTCTACACTTAATCTTATGCCTAGAAGTATCAACAGAATAGGTATAGCAGGAGACATCATTCTTACACTAAAGGAAGAGTATCAAAAATCAGAGTTCAGTATGATTGACCCATCAACATGGAGGAAATTGTGATAAATATTCAAAAATCCTTGATATAGTACTAGAAGATGCCTAAGAAGAGGAAGAAGAGAAGAACAAATGCTGAAGCTATAATACAAACTCTTAATCAAAAAGTAGATCGCACTAAACCTGCTATTGATCAGGCAGTAAAAAAGATTTTGGTTCTGGATTCAACCAAAGAACCATATCAGAATGCTATTAGAGTTCTTGATACACTCACTTTAAATCAATTAGATGAAGTCAATAGACAGATAAATTCTGTTGCAGAAGCATATGACAATAGAATTATCTCTACTGAAAGACCCAATAATTGCAGAAGTGACTTATTTTGGAGAGTAACAGGTATCAATCCACCTATGGGAACTGGCAGGGGTGGTGCAGGAACAGGAGCAGGGACAACAACTTATAATCTTACTTGTACTGCAATATCAGCAGTTAGTATTGGTCAAACTACAGCATATGGGCCTGCTAATGCTGTTGGCACATCTTCTACTGATTCTATCACTTCACCTGTCTTAGGTATTGGAACTCCAATAAGAGCATTTGGAGCTGCTGCTGGTATTGATGGCACCACTAATGGCATTGGGATAGGAGCATCTGTTCTTGCATTCACAATTGGATCAGGAGTTGCTGCTGGGACCACAATTGGTGTTGGCACAGATATTGATTATATTATCACTACCTTGGGTGATCCAGAGGCAACTATTCCAGGTGGTGGTGGACTTAAAGATGGAGATGAAATTCAATTTTCAGATGAGTATAATGTTGGTGGACCTGGTATTCACACCATGGTGATTGATAAAGTTGGTATTGCCACAGTTGTTGCCACAGCAAATGCTGTTACTGATTTTGCTGATGGCAAAAAGGTTCAAGACACAGTTGGTTGTGCTACAGTATTTTTTGATACTACAAGAATACCTGGTATTGGAACTTGGAGTATTGAGGGTCCAGCACCTACAATTTTTCTAGAAACACCAACAGGTCTTGTTACTGTTGGCACTGCTGCAACTGTTCATACTGATAGAATTGAATTAACTGAAACATTTATTGGACCATTTGGTATAAAGAAAAAAAAGGATATTAAAGATGCAAGATATAATTCAGTTGGTATTGGTTCTATCTTACAAATTCACAGTAATAGAATTGTTAGTCTTGAATCTCCAGTCCTAGTTAATATTCCCTATGACAACACTGGTGGAGCACAAGTTTGGGAATCACCTGGATTGGGAGTGACATTCTTCCACTTCTTTATTGAGGAACAACTGCAGAGTGATCTGGAGGTAATTGAACCTTTATCAGATCCTACAATTATTGGTATTGTAACAACACCTGGATTAGATAATAAAAGTGGACTTCTTGGTATTAATCCATATCATGGTCTCAAAATGTATTCTGAACCATATTTTGAAGACATAGCAGACACTTATGTTGCTGGTGCCATTGGAACTTGTAAATCTGGGACAAAGTTTTTAAACTTCTATCAAGTTAAAAGAGAAAATCCAATTGGAGAAATTTTATTTGAACCAGGGCAACTTGTTAGTGCTCCTGCAGGTGTATTTCCTACCTCAGCTGGGGAAAGATCAACTAACAAAATTGTTGGTATTGACACTGCACTTGTTGATTTTAGAAATATAGGATTTGATCCTGATGCCACAGACAGGGAATCAATAGAATTTGATGACAATGGAAATCCAATCCCCCCTAGTAATTTAACTGTTGTTTTTAAATTTGAATTAGAGGATACTATATCAGTAGATGTAAATGCTCCAAATACTTCAGGAAATAAACCAGAATTTGTTGTTTTTGATGTTCTTAGAAGTCCAGATGAATTTAAAGATCTTCTGAATGATTTCAGTCTGCCAAGAGATACACCAGCACTTGTACCTCAGACCATAAAGATGATGACCACCAACACAATTGGTGCAGGATCAAGTGTGGAAGTCGTTAATAATTCTGATCCTAATGTTAAAAAGACATGGAATCAGTTTTTAGATGGTCTTCCTGACCCTGAAGATTTTAATAAAACTGTCAAAGAACCAAGAGTTGGACCAGGAGGAATATGGTACAGGGAAGGATATACCAGGAGACCAGTAATCCCTGATCTGACCAATGTTGATGGTGTTTTTGAAGCAAATGGAAGAAATGCTATTGGGGGTGATAAAATATATAATATTCCTGAAATTAAATTTACTCAACTTTATGAAGACGTTCCTCAAGGGACTTCACAATGTGTTGCTCAGGAAGCTGCACTTACTGATGCTATCAATTTACTCAATACCCTTGAGGCACAATTGACCTCAGATAGTTCACTTACCAGTAGGAGAGTAAGAGTTGCTAATTTATTGAGAGAACAGTTGGCAGAAATTAATCAAAGAATATTTTCTTATAGATTACAAAATGGAGGGGTCAATAAAGACAACAAAGCTATAAATGATTTTGAAAAAATCTTAAAAGATAAAGAATTCATTGCACTAATTAATCAAACTCCACTTAGCGATCTATATCATGAAAAAGTATTTGGAGGTGCTCCTGATACTGAATATGAAGAACTTGATCCAGAGACTGGATTACCTGTAGATGATGATCCAAATCCTTTTATCTAATATGACTAAAATTACACATCCAAAACAAAATATTGAACTTGAATATAGTGGGCTAGTTGGTCCAGAACATGCTGTCTTTTTCAGAGGACATGCCAAGAATAAAAATACAATCAGACTTCCTGAGCACTGGAGAGGATTGATTGATGAAAGCACGATTACTGTTCATCTGACACCATTTGGTGCTAGTCAGAATGTCTTTGTGAAGGGTATTCAGGACAATGTGGTATCACTCAGATCCAGTGGTCCTATTCCAATCAACTGTTATTATATGGTGATGGCAGTCAGAAAGGATGTGCCACCTCTTGAAGTGGTACAAGAGTCTTGACACCACTACCATATTGACCTATACTTAAGAAGTCAATAGAGGTCCCATGCACCAAACAGCAGACTGGTATGAATCAGAAGAAAATGATGAGTATCTAACCAGGGTTGTGGTTGATACTTGTGGTCGTACTTTTAGACTCTATTCTAACTTAGGTACAGAGAAAGAAGTAACATGTGATACTGTTGATCAATTCATGGATGTTCTTGAGTTGGTGCGTGGTGTTGTACATTCTGATACTGTGATTTATACAGATCCATTGGTAAAGGTCTGATACCTTTGGGACGGTGGCGGAATTGGTAGACGCACCAGACTTAAAATCTGTTGAGCACTAGCTCGTGAGGGTTCAAGTCCCTCTCGTCCTATTATAAATAAGGTGCCTTTGTGGCAGTAATCTAACCTTATACTAATAATATGTACCCAACACCAAACAAATCCGACAAAATCTTTATCAAATCTAGAAATCCTTACAAAGCAATAGATCCAGTAGAAAAAATTATTGATGATACTTATGATCAACTCAGAATATATTACAAGTGCGAAAGCGAATATTTCAAGAGTTTAGGATATAAATAAGCATTGTGTGAAGGAAGGCGCTGGGGACTTAGGTCCCCTTTTTTTGTGAATAAATAATCCATAATAGAAATACTGCGCCATAAAAGATGGGTCTCTCTAGATTAGATAATTTCCTGAAGAATGTTCGTGGTAACATCTTATATGTAAATCCTAATGATCTTGATGCAACTGATAGTATTGAGAACCAGGGAAACTCCATGGGGAGACCCTTTCTAACTATACAGAGAGCACTGATTGAGGCAGCAAGATTTTCATATCAAAGAGGATTAGACAATGATAGATTTGGTAAGACAACAATATTACTATCACCTGGTGTTCATACTGTAGATAATAGACCAGGATGGATTCCAATTCATGATAGTGCTGCAGATACATTCCAATTAAGAGATGGCACAGTAGCACCTGGATATGCTGCGTTTTCTTCTAGTTCTAACTTTGACCTTGACTCAGCTAATAATGATCTCTACAAGTTGAACTCTGTTTATGGTGGAATCATTGTGCCAAGAGGTACATCAATTGTAGCAAGTGATCTCAGAAAGACAAAGATCAGACCAAAGTATGTGCCTGATCCTACCAATGATAACATTGGAACCTCTGCACTTTTCAGAGTCACTGGTGATTCATATTTCTTCCAATTCTCCATCTTTGATGGTGATCCACTGGGTCTTGTATATAAAAATTATACAACTGCTGCCTTTGTTCCTAACTTTTCACACCATAAACTTACAGCATTTGAGTTTGCTGATGGTGTAAACAAAGTCACTATCAATGATACTTTCATCTCTAATACAGAATACACCAGAACTGATCTGGAAATGTATTATGAGAAAGTTGGTTTAGCATATGGACCTGCATCAGGTAGAAATGTGCAACCCGACTTCCCATCATCTGGTCTTGACATTCAACCTAAGATTGATGAGTACAGAATTGTAGGACCAACATCTGGTAATGCTGGCATTTCATCTATCTTTGCTGGTAATATCACAACACCAAGTAATACTATTACAGTTCAACTCCAAGAAGGAGTAAGTGGGCTGAATGTTGATACGAGATTCCTTGTGAATGATGTATCTGACAATGCATACAATGGTTCTTTCTTAATTGACACTGTAGAAACAGTCAATGCATCAGGACAGACCACAAGATTCACATACAAGGCTCCTGCAACACCAACATCTGCAGAACTAACTCCTGCCTCTGCTACAATTACACTTGATTCAGATACAGTAACATCTGCATCACCATACATCTTCAATGTATCAATCAGATCTGTCTATGGTATGTGTGGTCTTCATGCTGATGGCAGCAAGGCTACAGGTTTCCAGTCAATGGTTGCTGCCCAGTTCACTGGTGTATCACTACAGAAAGATGATAATGCTTTTGTAAGATACAATACCACAACAGGTTCATATGATGACAGCACTGGTATTGCAAACATTCATAGTGATGATCTGGCAAAATATAAACCAGCATATACTAACTATCACATCAAGGCATCAAACAATGCTGTATGTCAGTTAGTATCAATCTTTGCTATTGGATATGCTCAGCACTTTGTAACAGAGAGTGGTGGTGACTTCTCAGTTACAAACTCCAACTCTAACTTTGGTCAAATCTCTCTGGCATCAAATGGATATAGAGATGAAGCATTTAGAAAAGATGATGTTGGTTACATTACTAATGTTATTCCACCACAATCTCTGACAAAAGAGACAGTCACTCTTGAATTTGGTGCTATTGATGTTGCCACAACTGTTGGAGCTGCATCATCAACAAAACTTTATCTCTATCAAGAAACCAATGAAGCATCTCCACCACCATCCATACTTCAGGGATACAGAGTTGGTGCAAAGACTGATGATGATCTGAGTGTAATCATTTCAATTGATGGCACACCATCTGAGAAGATCGCTAGAATTGTGATGCCTAACACTGAGAACACCTCCAGTGAGGTGACTTCAATTAAGGTATCAACTGTTGGTAGAAATGTATCTACAGGTAATAGTATCAGTAATGACATCCTTACATTTGAAGAGGATCATAACTTCATTAATGGTGAAACTGTAAGAGTTGTCAGTGATAATGCAAGATTGCCTGATGGTATCATTGATAATAGAGTTTACTTTGCAATTACAACAGGTGTTGATACTGATCAGATCAAGTTGGCAGCAACACTGACAGATTCACTGAACAATAGTGCTCTGTCAATTAACAAATTGGGTGGTAAACTTAAGGTTCAGAGTAGAGTCAGTGATAAGAATTGTGGTGATATTGGACACCCTGTTCAGTATGATTCGTCTAGAAAGCAGTGGTATATCACAGTCTCCTCTGATACTACTAAGAACAATATCTATGCCACTGTCAATTCACTTGGCACTGCTGGTCTTGGTGCTGCTACTGCAAGGAGTTTTATCACAAGAACACCTGACTTTAGAGGTGTAGAGGATAGAATCTATAAGATGAGATTGGTCATTCCAGCATCATCTGCATCATCAGTTGGTATCCTAACAGCAAGAGCACCAAGAGATGCTTATGTGATGGTAGAATCAAGTGACAGCACAGGATCAGACAATGATGAGGTAGCACTTCAGTTCAGCCCAACTGAAGTTTCTATGAGCAATGAAACTCAGGTCAGAAACTTTAGATTCCTCAAGAATGCTGTCTATGATAGTGGAACAACAAGCTCTACATTTACTTCTGAGCTCCCACACAATCTATCTGTGGGCACAAGAATTAAAATCAATAATGTAACTAGCACAGAGAATACTGCTGGTGTTGGTAGTTCAGCATTCAACCAGACCTTCACTATTGCTACCACTCCATCATCTGATACATTTACTGTATCTGGTCCAACAATTAATCCAGGAACATACACCAACAATAACAATTTAAGAACAACAGCACTTCCTTCATTCAATAGAGTAAGAAACAATAATACTTATTACGTCTATGATGTTGACCAGGTAAAGGAATACATTTCTGGTGAGCAGGCAGGCATTTACTATCTGACTGTTGTAAACTCATCTAATACACCTTCAATCAGTCCATTTAATATTGATGACACATATTCATTCTCTCAACCAATATCTAAACTCTATCCACAGACAGACAGAGATAACCCAGTCTCAGATCCAGAATCATCCAAGTGCTATGCTCTGTCCAATCCAGTTGGTGAAGTTGTAGTTGATGAAGTCAAGAACAGTATCACAAAAGAAACTCTTGATCTATTCTACGATGACCTTGGAGTTGGTGTAGGTATTACTGATATTGTATCCAACTCTGCAGGCACAGCTCATACAATCTTCACTAATGTAGATCATGGACTGCAGAGAATTACCAAACTCAGTCTTGTTAGTGCTGGTAGTGGATATGGTAACAATACTGGAAGTGATGAGATATTCTTTAATGCTACTCTTGGACCATCAACAACTGGTGATTTTGCTACAGCAAGAGTTAAGATTGATACATCTCATGAACTGACAAGTGATATCAAGATCATGAATGGTGGATCAGGATTCATTGTTAGTGATGTTTTGACTGTCACAGGTATTGATACTACCTCATCAGGTGGTGGATTTACTGCAGGTACAGTCAGAGTTGATGCCATCATGGATAATGTTGGTGACACTATCAGAGTTTCAGGTATTACTTCAGACACAGCAAAAGGATATAATACACTCTATAGAATTACTGGTCTCACAACAACATCATTTAGAGAATTCCAGGTTGAGTCTGCATCAAGTATATCATCGCCAAGCACTTTAGGTATAGGTGCAGATACCACTGCTAATTCATTCTTTGTTGATAATGGACCAACATTGTCACTAAGTTCTGGTCTTGAATATGAAAGGTTGACTGGTCTTACGACAGTTAGAACTTCCACTGCTCATGGATTGCGACCAGGAAATACCATTGAGATTGGTGGAGCAACAAATAGTTTTTATAATGGAAGTTTTGTTGTCAAGGAAGTCATTGGTATCACCACATTTATTGCTGATCTTGGCATTACCACTGTAACACCATCACTGAGTGGAACACTGAGAGTATTCCCAACAGGAACATCAGATCAATCAGGCAATGTCAACACTAATGATGAGAACTTTGGTGGAAGAACTGTTGACATTTATGGTGGAGTTAAGTCCACACTGCAGCAGAGCATTCCAAATGAAACTACAACAAGCATCTATATTAATAATTTAACTGATTTAAATCTCAATATAGGTGACTATCTCATGGTTGATGATGAAATTATGAGAATTAAGACCACTGTGGGCATCAACCCAATCACAGTATTCAGAGGATTGTTTGGAACCAAACCTGTTGCTCACCTTGAGGATCCTGTGGGTAGTGGTGTATTCCCAGCAATTAAGAGGATTCTTGTAAAACCTGTTGAACTTAGAAGACCATCCATCATTCGTGCATCAGGTCATACATTTGAATATATTGGATATGGTCCTGGAAACTACTCAACTGCACTGCCTGATAAGCAAGGAAAGCAACCAACTCTTACTGAACAACTAATCTCACAGAAGTTCAACTCATCTGGTGGTATCAGTGTTTACACTGGTATGAATGATAGAGGTGATTTCTATATTGGTAACAAGAAGATCTCTGCCACCACTGGCAAAGAAGAGGTATTCTCCAAGCCAATCCCAACTGTTACTGGTGAGGATGTATTCTCCACAAATCAAACAACTGGTGCTCTTGATGTAGTAGATCATGAAGAGATGATTGTGAAGAGGAAACTCACAGTAGATGGTGGTCCTCAACAAAACATTCTCTCTGAGTTTGATGGTCCTGTTGTCTTCAATAAGAAGATAACATCTACTACAGATGAAGGTATTGAATCAAATAGCATCTTCTTACAGGGTGATGCAACAGTTTCAAGAAAATACACTGTGGGTATTGCTACACCAACAGTAGCAGGAAACCCTGGTGATGTAGTTTACAATGCCACACCTGCTGAAGGTGGAACATTAGGTTGGACATACACTACTGATAATGCATGGTATGCATTTGGTGCTATAAGCATTGATGAAGGTAGTAAGAGAATGACATTTGACAGAGTGGGTGTAGGAACCACCACTGTCAGTGATGCTGTATTCAAGGTTCAAGCAAACACAACTACATTTAGAGTTGATGAATTTGGTGTTGGTATTGGGGCAACAGCATTAAGTGGTAATGCACTTCAAGTTGGTGGTGTTGTTGTAGCAACAGCATTCACTGGGGATGGGTCTGGATTAACAAATCTTCCAAATGATAGTCTGTTTAATGCTACAACAGGTGTAGGACAAACTGGAATCTTCCCAATCAACAATCTAAATGTTGGTATTGGAACTATTGTTCTTGATAGAGATGCTGATCTTGAGGTTGGAACATCAGGCATTGCTCAGACAGCATTAAAAGTTAATAATGATTCTAAATTCATTGGAACTGCATTCTTCTCCAATGATGTCATAATTCCAGCATCTGGTGGAGTTGGTATTCTGTCTGTAACAAGTCCATATGATATTTCATCTACTAGTGGTGGTATTGTAGCAGGAATTGTTACTGCAACTACATTGATTGTAGGAACAGCAATAACAACAAGTGGTGCAAATGTTGGACTTGGAACTGCAGTACCAAGAGCAAAACTTGATATTGTTGGTGAAACAAGATTTGAGGCATACTCAGAGATTGTTCAGACAGTAACAAGTAGTGGTGGTGAAGTTGATCTTGATTTATCCAAAGGTCAAAACTTTGAAATTACCACAAGTGAAAACATCACTGCATTTAATCTACTTAATATTACATCTGGAACAACAAGAGCATATACTTTAAAGGTCACACAAGGTTCCACAGCATATACTGTGGATGTTGACACATATAGAATTGATGGTGGATCTGAACTTTCCTGCAACTGGCCAGGTGGTGTTGTTCCTACAGTCACAAATGTTGCAGGAAAGACTGATATCTATTCCTTCATGACATTTGATGGAGGAACAACAATCTTTGGTGTAGTTGGAGGTCAGAACTTCTCATGAGTCCTATTGCATTTAATTCTTTTAGATTTACTGATTCAACATTAGATCTAAATGGTCCATCTCTCTCTTTTTCAGAACAACCATCAGATACAACTGTATCAATTGGCGATACAATTACTCTGAGTGGGATATCTACGTTATCAATCACACCATTCACAGGAACTATAAACTATCAGTGGTACAATTCTTCTGATGGAACTGCTGTATCAAATGGTGAAAGAACTAATGAGTCTGGATCAATCTCAACAATTACTGGTGCCACATCAGAAAATTTATCAATTATCAACGCTCAGTATCAGGAAGATGATGGAGACTCTTATTACTTAGAGGCAAGTTACACACCTGCTGGATATGGTTCTGATACTATTGGCAATCCAGCAAATGAACCACTAAATTCAAATTCTGCAAAAATTACAGTTCCTTTCACAATTAATATAGATGTCCAACCTGCTTCTGACGATGATGCTATAGCATCTGATTTCACAGAATTCACTATTGTTGCATCAACTAGTGCCAATGATCCTACATTTGATTCAAGATTGACATATCAATGGTCTCTTGATGGAACAAATTTATCTGACTCAAGCACTGTGGAGGGTTCTAATACTGATACACTCTCAATAGCAAGGGGAGATGTTGGATCTTTCAGCATCAAATGCACTGTTGGACATGAAGATAGTGCATTCACAGTTGATAGTGATGTTGTTGCATATGTCACTAAATCTGCTACAGGATATTTGTATTCTGAGTCCCTCATAAACAGAGGAAGTAATAGAAGCAGATCTGTATCTAACTTTAATTTAGGAACAGGACCATACAATAAGTCTGGTGCAGAACATATTCAGTTCTTATACAGTCCAAATGAGGATCTTGATGTAATTATTGAAATGACCTCCGCTGGAGGTAGTTCTTATGGATCATATGCTGGTGGAAAGGGTGGATGGGGAGTCTATAGACTCAAAATGCTTAAAAATGTTGAATATTCACTTAAATTAGGATCAAAAGATGGAACATATGGTCCCATTGGGGGTAGAGTTGCTTCTCCTGTGAATGGTGCAATAGGTGGAGGAATGGGTATATTGTATAAACAGAATAGACCTATTGCTGTTCTAGGTGCTGGTGGTGGTGCTGGTAGTTCTGGTAATGGTGGAGATGGTGGCGGATTAAACATCAATGGACAGAGAGGTGGTGGTAGAAATGGTGGTAGTGGTGGAGTAGGTGGACCAAGTGGAAGGGGTAGTGATAATTTTACCAGTACACAAAGACCAACTGGTAGTGCAACTGCAGCATGTATTTCAAATTCAGGATCTGATTATTTCAGAGATAATTTGGGTTTAAGTGACTGCATTGATTATTGGACATATTATAATGGAAAGGTACACTTTAGAGATCATAAGGGTTTAGAATTTAATGGACAGGGCGGAGTGCCCACATCAACACAATTGTTTAGAGGTTGGAGGCAAGGATCAGCAGGAAGAGGTAATGCTGGATGGGGCAAGAATGGTAATGGTGGAGGTGCTGGAGGTGGATCCTTTGGTGGTGATGGAGCAGCAGGAAATCAAAGTGGTGCTGGAGGTGGATCAGGTTATGCCAATACTGGTGAAGTGGATGTTTTAAGAACATCATCAGGTGCTTGGGATGGTAACGCATATATCAAAATACAACTATACACAGATTTACTAGCACAAGATTATAGAAATGGTCTTTATGATCTTGGAGCACCAGCAGATAATATTCAACAGATTGAATGGAATGACAGTAGAAATCTTGGATACAAACAAGGCACTGAGAGCGAATCACAAACTAATTCAGGTAGTAAATTAAATACTGGTTCTGGTTCGCAGACTAATCCCACCAATGCTAATTGGATTAATAAAATTACTGCTGATAATGGATTAGTCAGAAGCAATCAACTATTTTTGTATCCAGAAGGAACAAATGCTTCTAATCTCTCTTACTTTATGTTCAATTTGCTGTATAAGAGTGTCAAGCATAAAACAAGTGATAATAGCTATCTATTAACAAACAGAGGTAATAGAGATTCAAGTAGAGGAACTACAAGGAGATGGTATACAGAATCTCAAAGTTTATTGAATAGTAACTCAGAATTATATACAAATGACAAGGATGAAGCATTCATTCCATACAGACTTGAATTTAGTATGTCATTGTCCTTTGATACTGGTGGAAAATGGAAAGTATTAACAATTCCATTTGGTCAAGGTGGATTAAGTTATGACTTCACTACTTTTGACTCTAGAAATGATATAAACTTCAACAGTAATCAATTTGCTAAGTATTTCAATACACCAGAGGCAAGAGGCATATTGACTGACTTTAATGAAGTTGATCCTGCAGGAGATCCAAGGTATAATTATTCAAATCCAAAGATTGAATACATTAGATCAAGAATCATTGACCTTGATACCAATAGAATCAATGATCTTAATTTGTTTATGGAATTTGACAATGAGGATGGAGCAGTTGATGATAACTTTGTTGAAATTGGCAAGTACTTCTTGACTTAAAAACTGTCTAAATAGTAAAAAATAGAGGGGAGAGTGAACCTCTGGAGACCATATGGCTGTCAATAAAAATTTTGTAGTTAAAAATGGCCTAGAGGTAGCAGAGAATCTTATCTTTGCTGTTTCTGATAAGGTTGGCATTGGGTCAACTGCTCCTCTTGCTAAACTTGATGTTAGGGGTAACATTAATGCCACTGATGTTTATTCATCAGGGGTTACAACTGTTGCCACTGCTATTAATGTTGGAACTGGTGGCACAATCATTGCTGGGACCACTAATGGTCTTGTAGGTTTTGGTACTGGCACACCAGAGTTCATTGTTGACATCAAGTCACCTGTTAGTACAGGTCAAACCACTCTCAATGTATTTGGTGATGTTGCCATATCTGGTGACATCAAAATTGATAATAACTTCAACTTAATTGGAGTATCAACATTTGGTGGCTCTGCCACTTTTAGTGATGATATTACTCTATCAGGTAGCATTGCTATTACTGGTATTGCAACTGCTGAAACATTTAGTGGATTTAGCAATCTTCAGTCCATTCATTCTGCTACCACAAAGGTTTTTAATGTCACTGTGGCATCAAAAACCTCTAATCACAGATACAGTGGCTCTGGTTCAGGAAATGCTTATTATATTGATGGTATTGAATCACCATTTATTACATTAACTCCTGGTAGAACTTACAGATTCCTGTTAAGTTCAAGTGATATGTCTAGTCATCCATTTAGATTCTACTTGGAGGCAGACAGAACAACAGCATATACTAATGGTGTAACATCCACCTCAACATATACTGAAATCATCGTCACTGACACAACACCAACAGTGTTGTTCTATCAGTGCTCTAGTCATGCTCTTATGGGCAATGCTGTCAATACAAACAGCAATGTTCTCTTCACTAGTGGTATAGCAACAGTAACATCATTATCTGCAACCAACGCCACTGTTTCTGGTGGTGTCAATGTTTCAGGTGCTCTTACTGCTGCAAGTTTAGTTGGTGATGGATCTGGTATCACAGGATTCCCTGCTGGATCAGTTGGTGTGTCATCAGGTGGCACAATCATAGGAACTGGTGCAACAATAGTGGATTTTACTATGAGTGGTGGTAACATCACTGCAACACCAACATCATCTGGTATTTCTACAGTGAATATTCAGGCAACAGGAGTCACAATTGGCCTAGCAATCGCACTTGGCGGTTAATAAATAAAACTAACACATAAAGAACAATGGCAGAATCTTTCTCAAATTCACTAACAAGAGCTGCTGGCAGTGTCAACTCTGCTAGTGGAGGTGCAGTTGGTGTCACTACTAACCTTATCACTGGAATCTCAACCAGTGGAGTCTCTGTTGGTGATCTGATTGACAATGCCAACTTTATTGCTGGCACAAAGGTAGCAACAATTGGTGCTAGTCTGGTTACTGTTGATAGAGATTCAACAAACTCTGGTGCAGCATCAAGTCAGATTGTCAAATTCTTAGGAATGACAACTGCTTTTACATCAGCATCCTCTACAAAGAGTATTCTTATTGGTGGAACCTTTGCCAATAATACAAACAATCAGGTTAATCTGACTGTTCATGTATTTGATAATAGTTCTTCTACATCTACAGCACTAGCAAGTAAAGTTCCAGTCCCATCTGGTTCATCATTTGTTATCACAGATGCTGGTAAGACACTTCTTGAGGGTAGTGATGCTATCAGAATCTATTGTGATACTGATAATGCTATTGATGCAAGCCTCAGTATTCTTACAGGAGTTAGCTAATGGCAAATCAAGGACATGGATATATTGGAAGACAACCAAGTGATTCATCTGTAATTGTTGCCCGTCAACAATACACACCAAGTGGTGTAACAACAGATTTTACATTTAGTTCTGGATATACAGTAGGATATATTGATGCCTACCTGAATGGAGCAAGACTTGTTGAAGCAACTGATTATAATGCAACAGATGGTTCTACATTAAGTTTGACCAGTGCTGCACAGAGTGGCGATGTTCTTGAATTAGTTGCATACAAAAGTTTTAGTGTCACTGATGCTGTTGTTGGTATTCAGTCTGCTGGATCAATCATATCTAGTAGTGCTGCAAATCTAAATTTCATTGGAACAGGAAATACATTTGCTGTCAATGCTAGCACAAACACTATTGATATTAGTATCTCATCTGGTGCTGCATCATCAATGATTATCCCAACCAGATCTGGAAATGTCATTCTTCAATTTGCCACATCTGACAGAACACTGACAGTAGTTGGCAGATCATCTAATGTTGAAGTCACTATTTAATCAATCGTAAACCCTAAATAAAAGAAAAGCAAGAAAATGGCAAACAGATTCCCACTGATAGTTGATAGTTCTGCTTTACAGATCAAGGAATTGCCTGCGAGTGACAACCTTGACCTGGCAAGCAGTGGCATTGTTAATGCCAGTTCCATTTCTGCCACATCATTAACTGTTGTTGATTCAACTGTAACAGGTGGAATTAATGCTACTGGTGTTATCACTGCAGCAAGTTTTAGTGGAACTGTAGCTACTGCCACTAATGCTTCTGGTTTAACTGGAACTCCAAGTATCACTGTTGCTGATATATCTGGTATTGGAGCAAATCTAACTGGTGTTGTTACAGCAACATCTGGATCATTTAGTGGCAATGTGTCTGTTGGTGGGGTTCTTACCTATGAAGATGTCACCAATGTGGATTCTTTAGGTATTGTCACAGCAAGAAATGGATTAAGAGTTACTGCTGGTGGTATCAATGTGACTGCTGGAATCTCTACACTAGCAGCAACAACTGCAACCACAATAACAGCAAGTGGCGCTTTGACAGCAAGTAGCACTGCTGTATTCAGTGGTGGACTAGTTGAAAAATATGAGAATGCAGGAACAACACTTGGTGCTCAGACCAACAATCCACTTTCAGATGGTAATGTCATCCTGTTTACAGGAAATGAATCTGGAACAAATACAATCAACTTTACAGGTGTTCATTCCACTATCAGTTCTGGACAAGCAGTTTCATTTACTGTAATTCTATCACCAAATGGTTCTGGATACATCAATGCTGTTCAGGTTGATGGTCAAGCGATTACACCACAATGGTCTGGTGGATCAGCACCAACTGGTGGTGGAACCTCTGGAAGAGATGTTTATACTTTTACAATACTTAAGACAGGATCTGGCACATCAAATTATGTCATTCTTGGTGCTCTAACCAACTTTGCTTGATAGGGGGAATAAATGAAAGAGAATTTTAAAAAAGAAAGTCCCCTTTTAGGTCTTGAGGGATCAGGTGGTGGATTAGGTTTCTTTGGTGGTGCTGTTGCTGAGAAACTCACATTTGGTGCTGAAAGTGTGTTTGAATACGCTGATACTCGTTGGATGTCAGCAGTATATGACTCCAGCAATAATAAAGTAGTTGTTGCATATCAAGATAATGCTGACAGTGAACGCGGTAAAGCAGTTGTAGGTACTCCATCTGGTAATGGTTTCAGTTGGGGAACTCCTCAGACATTTAGTACTGATGGCTCTTCTTACATATCAGCAACATTTGATAGTAATTCAAATAAAGTAGTTATTTGTTATCAAAATACTTATAATGGTTATGGAAGAGCAAAAGTAGGAACTGTATCTGGCTCTAGTATTAGTTTTGGATCTGAAGCTACATTTGAATATGCTAGTGTTAATCACATTTCAGCAACATTTGATAGTAATTCAAATAAAGTAGTTGTTGCTTTTAGGGATCAAGAAAACAATGTTTATGGAACAGCGTGTGTAGGAACTGTATCCGGAACTAGTATTAGTTTTGGTTCTCATCAAGTATTCAGTTATGCTAATACTTATTACATGTCAGCAACATTTGATAGTAATTTAAATAAAGTAGTTCTTGCTTACACAAGTACCAGTGGTTATGGATATGCAAGTGTTGGAACCGTAAGTGGTACTACTATTAGTTTTGGATCTCAGATTAAGTTTCAAGGAGATTATACTGCTGATAATCCATCAGCAACATTTGACTCTACCAACAATAAAGTAGTTATTGCTTATAAGGATTCTTCAAACTCTAGTTATGGAACAGCAGTTGTAGGAACCGTAAGTGGTACTACTATTAGTTTTGGTTCTAAAACAGTTTTTGAATCTGCCAGTGTTAATTATATTTCACCAGTATTTAATTCCGCCAAAGGTAAAGTGGTAATTGGTTATAGGGATGATGGAAACTCTAGTTATGGAACAGCAATTGTAGGAGAGGTATCTGGAACTAGTATTAGCTTTGGTGATGATCCTGTTGTATTTAATGCTGCTAATTCTGGTTACGTCAAAGGAGCATATATGTCCACTAATGAAAGGGTGGTCTTCGTTTATAGAGATGTTGGAAACTCTAGTTATGGAACAGCAGTTACCGGTGGCATTGGTTAGTGCCAGCCGTGATACCTATCTGTTCTCGTTATTGCTTGATATAAATAACTAAAAAAGAATTACGATGGCAATAGGCAATCCTATAACTTTAACTGGCAATGTTGCCTCTAAGTCTGTCACTGTAACAGCCACAGCAGGTCAAACTGCTTTTACTGTCACTGGTGGATATAGAATCAATCAATTAGAAGTCTATCGTAATGGTGTAAGACTTGTAGATGGCACTGATTTTTTAGCAAGAGATGGTGCCACTGTCACATTACTGGGTGCAGCAAACTTAAATGATGTTGTTGAATTCCAAGTCTTCAATGATTTCAGTATTGCTGATGCCATTGTATCTGATTCATCTAATCAAACAATCAATGGCAATCTAGATGTAGTTGGTATACTGACTGCTGGCACACTTAGTATTTCAGACTTTGATGTAGGTGAAAATCTCACAGTTGGAACTGCTGTTACTATCAGTTCTGGTATTGTTACTGCTACATCATTTCATGGAGATGGATCAAATCTGACTGGTGTATCTGGTCTTGGCACTGCTTTAAGTAGTAATACTACAGATCCATTAAATAAAATATTTTTTGTTAATCAAATATTAGATATTACATCAAACACAACAGTTACTGTGCCAGACTCTGCTTCACAGAGTAGTGCAGGCACTAATGTTGGATATACCAATTTTCAACATGTAAATGTAAGTGACAGTGTTGATTTAATTATTGCTGATGGATCAGATCTTGTATTGGATGTCTTCCAACTAAGTTTATAAATAACTAAAAAGATTATAGAGTAATGTCACGTATCAGAGCAGACAAAATTTTAGATAGGGCAGGTACTGGCTCAGTTGAACTGACTCAGGGCGCTACTCTCCCTAGTGGTAAAACCATTAGTGGTTCTGGAACCTTAGCACTTAACACTTCTGGAACTGCTGCTGGACTTTCTGGAACTCCAAGTATCACTGTTGCTGATATAACTGGCATTGGTGCAAACTTGACAGGAGTTGTCACAGCAACATCAGGTGCATTTAGTGGCAATGTCTCTGTTGGGGGTGTGCTAACTTATGAAGATGTTACCAATGTTGATTCATTAGGCATTGTAACAGCAAGAAATGGATTAAGAGTTACTGCTGGTGGCATTAATGTTACTGCTGGCATTTCAACTCTTGCTGCTGTCACTTCAACCACCATTACAGCAACCACTGGTGCAAATCTGAATGGATATAAAGTTGAAGAAGGATCAACTGCCTCTACAAGTTTGAATGGAGAGTTTGATTTTGAATTTGAGAATGGACATATACAAAGATATTCTGGTGCAACAGGTGGTAACTACTTCCCAGACTTTAGAGTTAGCAGTTCAGCATCACTCTCATCAATCATGGATGTGGGAGATGTAGTAACAGCAACCCTGATTGTTGCATCATCATCACACTATTGTACAACAGGTGTTAAGGTTGATAACAGCACCTCAAACATTGATTTAGATTGGGTTGGTGGTTCAGCACCATCTGGTGCAAATGGTTCAGGATTTGATATATACACCTTTACTATTATGAAGACTGCATCAACACCAGCATATCATATCATTGGTAATGCAATTGGCGTTGCTTGATAGGAGGCATAAATGACAGATTCAATGAAACCAGTTAAGCAAGCACCATTTTCAGGATTTGCTGGATTTGGTGGAGGACTAGGCACACTTTCAAGTGCTGCATCAGATGCAACTTATGTAGATGATGTGTTCAGCACGTATTTGTATACTGGGAACAAGCCTTCAACACAAACAATTAATAATGGGATTGACTTAAGCGGCGAAGGAGGCATGGTTTGGATCAAACGCAGAGAAAGCGCTGGAAATCATGTGCTCTATGACACTGCACGAGGTGCAACTAAATCACTTTATGCAGCTAATAATGACACAGAAAATACTAGGACTGGCGGGGTAACAAGTTTTAACTCTAATGGATTTACTCTTGGGAACTTTTCTTATGAAAACATAGCTGACGAAGGTATTGTTTCTTGGACATTCCGCAAACAGAAAGGGTTCTTTGATATTGTGACCTACACCGGTAACGGAAGTTCTAACAGACAGATTTCTCATAATTTAGGTTCAGTGCCTGGCATGATACTGATAAAGAATCTAACTGATTCTAGTGATTGGCAAGTTTATCATCGTAGCCTAGGAGCCACCAAATATTTAAAACTTAATTCAGTTGCAGAAGTAACAACTGATTCAGGAAGATTTAATGATACTGAACCCACAAGCACACAATTTACAATAGCCAACGACGGGACTGTAAATTACAACAATTCTAATTATGTCGCCTACCTTTTTGGCCACGACGATCAATCATTTGGAACTGGCAGTGATGAAGCAATTATTAAGTGCGGAAGTTATACAGGCGATGGTATTAGTGGTAATGCAGATGGGAATCTGCAAAACCTTGGATTTGAACCACAGTTCTTGTTGATTAAAAATACCACAAGAGGACTCAGTGATGACCCATATAGTGGATGGTACTTATTTGATAACATGAGAGGGTTGACTTATGGAAAAGGAACAGGAAGTCCAAATGGAAATGATAAATATATATATGCAAACAAAAACGAAACTGAAAACACTGATGCTGTTGTTAATTTCACTCCTGTAGGATTTTCACTTACTAATACTGGAACTGGTTATAATAGATCGTCAGACAATTACATTTACATGGCAATACGTCGTCCTCATAAGCCGCCAACCGCTGGAACGGATGTGTTTGCGATTGACACCCTAAGTGCATCCAGCTACAATACTCCTAGCTACACCTCAAACTTTCCTGTTGATTTTGCAATTCGCAGGAACAACATAACTTCTTCAGATTCCCCTGAATTTGTCACCAGAATCACCAATGCCCTCCAAATTTCAAGTGGAACGAGTGTAGAAAGTGATGGTGGCACAACATTTTTTGACTATTTTGCTTCCAATAAGGGTTGGGGCACTGGTTCAGGTGCAGATTCTAATGATTACCTGTGGATGTTTAAACGCGCTCCAGGATTTTTAGATGTTCTGCCTTTTAAAGGAACAGGTTCAGCATTAACACTAACTCACAACCTTGGAGCAGTTCCAGAACTTGTGATAGTCAAGAGCAGAAGTTCTACTTACTCTTGGAGTGTTTATGTGTCTCATTTAAGCAGTCCTAGGACCAAATATCTGTATCTTAATGGTACTGATTCCGTGGGATCCGCCTCAGCTGGTGATTTTTGGGGCAGTTCAGATTTTACTGCAACTCAAATTTCTTTGGGCACCTATGCCAACACTAATCACAGTGGCAATTTGCTGATCGCATATCTGTTCGCGACTCTTGACGGTATAAGTAAGGTTGGTTCTTACAGTGGCACAGGTAGCGACATTAATGTTGATTGTGGTTTTAGTAGTGGTGCTCGTTTTGTAATGATTAAAAGAACTGACACAGAGATATCAGGAGCCACTGGTACTAACTGGTATATTTGGGACTCAACTAGAGGAATAGTTAGTGGGAATGACCCTTACTTCCAAATAAATACCAATAATGCTCAAGTTAGCAATACAGATTACATTGACCCACTTAGTTCTGGGTTTACAGTAACCTCATCTGCAAATGCTAGCATTAATACTAATGGTGGCACATACATATTCTTAGCAATTGCCTGATCTATCATAAATAACTAAAAACATCTAGTAATGTCAAGAGCAGTAACCCTTGCTGAATTAGCAGATCAGGCAGTATTTACAGTTGATGCCAATTCTAATTTTGTTGGAATTGGTAGCACAATTCCTAGTGGAAAACTTGATGTTGATGGTGCAGTCAGTGCAACAGCATTTGTTGGAAGTGGTGCCAGTCTTACTGGTGTCATCTCAGGTGTAGAACTTCAATTTGGTGGAAGTTCTGTTGGAACAGCAGTCACTAATATAAATTTTGTTGGATTTAGTTCAGTAACTGTACCTGTATCTGGTCTCTCCACTATTACTACAACACAAACACTCACTGTTGGAATGAGAGCTGGTGACCCTGTAGCCTTTAACATCACTGGAAGCACTTTTAATGTCTCCAATAGAGCAGGTGGAAACACTGTCATCAACATTTAATAAATAAGATACAAGGAGTTTAACAAAAAATGGCTGATAGATTTCCACTGGTTGCTAATTCAAGTGCCAATCAGATACAAGAGATTCCATCTGGTGACAGGTTAAACCTGACTGGTACTGACGTCCTGAGTATGAAAGCAGCAGGTATTGTTACCTGCACAGGTCTTGATGTTAATGGAAATGGTGATGTAAGTGGAAATCTGACAGTAGGTGGAGTATTAACATATGAAGATGTAACAAATATTGACTCAGTTGGTCTGGTTACAGCAAGAAATGGTCTAAGAGTAACACAAGGTGGTATTAATGTTACTGCTGGGATCTCTACATTAGCAGCAACAACTGCAACCACGTTAAGTGCTAGTTCCTTATTCTCAGCAGGAGCAGGTGTTGATTTTGCTGGTTCTTTAAGAGAAGGTGTTAAGATAACTGCTGGGAAGTTAAGTGATAATACAGAAATTAATTTAGCCAATGGAATGGTCCATCTGTTCACCACAGCAGAGAGCACCACATCAACTCCCAATATCATGTCAACCACTGGTATTAACACTGACATGAGCACTGGGGAGTCAGTATCAGTCACAATCATAACCACTGCAAATGCTTCAGCATACTCTGCTAATATCACAGTAGATAGTGCTGCAGTTACAGAAAGATGGATTGGAGGATCTGCACCAACTGCTGGTGGATCATCTGGTTTAGATATACATGCATTTACTATTATTAAAACTGGAGATGCTGCATTTACAGTAATTGGAAATTATTCAAACGCTGCTTGAGAGGTATAAGAAATGCTTGATAACACATTTAATAAGAAAGAATCACCTCTTGTTGGGATGATGGGTGGTGGTCCAGGTGGAACATTAGGTATAAGTGGTGGTGCTGCAGCAGAGATAGCATATGTTGATGATCTGTTTTCAATTAATTTATATCGAAACGATTCAAATACAGAAGAGTTTAACAACGGCCTTGATATGGCCGGGGAAGGTGGATTGATTGTAACTAAATTTAGAGACCTTAGTTCGGATTGGGGATGGGTAGATTCGGAAAGAGGAGTGACCAAAGTTTTAAAAAGCAATGCTACAAGTCAAGAAGCAACTGAAGCATGGATACAATCTTTTGACGATGATGGATTTACGCATGGAAGTTATATAGGAACTGGTAATAACTCTAGCGTGGTCTCTTGGTCCTTCCGCAAAGAAGAGGGGTTCTTTGATGTTGTGACTTGGACTGGCAACGACACTGCAGGCAGAACTATCGCACATAATTTGGGCAGTGTGCCTGGATTCATTATTGTAAAAAATATTACCTCAAGTGCAAATTGGCGTTGCTATCACAGATCTCTTGGAGCCAATAAGCACATATCACTTGATCGGGATACAGCAGCATCAACTAATTATCAAACATGGAATAATACAGCACCAACATCTACTGTTTTCTCCGTAGGCAGCGGTTCTGATGTAAACTCCAGTGGAAATTCTTACATCGCCTATGTCTTTGCCCATGACGATCAATCGTTTGGCACGGATGGTGATGAGGCGATTATTAAATGTGGGAACTTCACAACTGATAGTGGTGGTCTTCTTGACGTAAACCTAGGGTTTGAACCACAATGGATATTGTGGAAAAGAACTGATGCTGGTGATAGTAATTGGTCGATTATAGATGTTATGCGCGACTGGACTGTTCGGTCATTAGAACGAGCTTTTCCAAACAAAAACCAAGCACCATTTTCAAGCATATATGAGGGTTATTTCCAACCTTACTCTCAAGGTTTTAGAAGCCTCAATCAGTATTTTGGGGCTAATGAAGAATACATCTACGTAGCAATACGTCGTTCTCATAAGCCTCCTACTGCTGGAACAGAGGTGTTTGATGTTGGACTTCGTTCTGGAAGTAGTTCTGATGCACAGACTAATAGTGATATTTTAACTGACATGACGTTTGTTCTCAGAAGAGATAGTTCTAGTGAATATAATGGTATTTCATCAAGACTACAGGGAGATTATAACTTGCAGTTGAATTCCAGCAGCGCTTATGGATCTGGATGGTTGGACTCTTCTACACCATGGGCAACCTCAACTGGGGCTGGGGCAATAATCAATGGAAGTAATGGAGCTGCTAATACAGGTAATCTTATTGATTTCTCATTTAAACGTGCTCCAGGATTCTTTGACGTGGTTTGTTATGATGGGAATAGCACAAATCGCACTATCAACCACAATTTGGATGCATCCCCAGAGATCATGCTTGTAAAGGGAAGAGATTTAGCTGATGGTTGGCAAGTTTACAACAAAGTTTCTGGTGCAACTAAATATAATTCCTTGAGGCAGTATGGCGACATTACTAATTCAAGCAGATGGAATGACACAGAACCAACAAGCTCTGTTTTTACAATTGGGACAGATAATGGGGTCAATAAGACTGGTAATAAATTTGTCGCCTATCTCTTCGCCAGCACTGATGGCATAAGTAAAATTAGCAGCTACACTGGCACAGGTAATAATATCAATGTTGACTGCGGTTTTTCAGCAGGTGCTCGTTTTATTTTGATAAAACGCATAGATGGCGGCTCAAGTATTGATTCCCATTGGTATGTGTTTAACTCAGCTAGAGGTATTGTGAGTGGTAATGACCCCTATATGCTGTTTGACGAGACTGATTCAGAAGTCACCAACACTGACTACGTTGATCCACTTAATGCTGGTTTTACAGTGACCTCGTCAGCCCCTTCTCATCTTAATGCAAATGGTGGTACATACTTGTACCTTGCAATTGCTTGATCAATCATAAATATCTAAAAAGGTTTAGTAATGCCAAACCACATTAAGAAGACAAAAACAATTGCTGGTGTAAGCACCAGCATTTATTATGTGGGTGACAAAACATGGACCACTAAATACAGTGATCGTAAGGTCTATTCAGACTCCAGTGCTGCAGATGCTGATCTTTACACTCAGTATCAAGGCACTGTTGTAGATGAATGATAAATAACTAAAAACATCTAGTAATGTCAAGAGCAAGAGATCTAGCAAGATTTGCTAATAACCAGGCACTAAGTGTTAGTTCTGACTTAAATGTTGGTATTAACTCAACTTCTCCTGATGGAAAATTAGATGTTATTGGTGATGTAGATGTATCAGGTATTGTTACTGCATCATCTTTTAGTGGTGATGGTAGTGAATTAACAGGTGTATCTGGTTTTGCCACTGCTCTGAGTTCAACTCAGACTGATCCATTATTCCATGTATTCAAGACACCAAGAAATTTAACAGTATCAACAGGGTCATCATTGTTCATTAAATCTGATGCTGCATCAGGTAATATTGCATTCACAAAGATGGGATCAATACATGTCAGTACTGGTGCTACATTCCATGTTGGATCTGGAACTACACTTATAACAGATGTATTGTCATTATTTTGATAAATAAAACATAGCAAAAGGATTCTGAAACAAAATGTCTGAGATTAGAGTAAGTAAAATTGCTAATGAGGCAGGCACTGGTGCTGTAGAACTAACTCAAGGTGCTACCTTACCTAGTGGTAAGACAATTAGTGGTTCTGGAACCTTAGCACTTAACACTTCTGGAACTGCTGCTGGATTAACAGGCACCCCAAGTATTACAGTTGCTGATATATCTGGTATTGGAGCAAACTTAACAGGTGTTGTCACTGCCACATCTGGATCTTTCAGTGGAAATGTTACTGTTGGTGGAGTATTGACTTATGAAGATGTCACCAATGTTGACTCACTGGGAATTGTAACAGCAAGAAATGGTGTTAGAGTCACAGCAGGTGGTATCAATGTTACTGCTGGAATTTCCACATTGGCAGCAGCAACTGCTACTACATTGACATCCAGTGGATTGCTAACTGCCTCTGCAGGAATACATTTAAACAAAGAAATTCTTGAAGAAGTTAACATAACTGCTGGAAAACTGAGTGATAACACAAATATTGATATAGCAAATGGTCAGGTCCATCTGTTCACCACAGCAGAGAGCACCACTTCAACACCAAATATCAGATATGATGGTAGCACAACACTGAACTCAAAAATGAGTGTGGGTCAATCAATTGTTGTTACATTGATCACCACTGCAATTGCTTCAGCATACTCTGCTAATATCACTGTGGACGGTAGTGCTGTCACAGAAAACTGGGTTGGTGGCAGTGCCCCATCAAGTGGAGGTTCATCAGGTATTGATGTTCATACCTTCACTTTAGTTAAAACTGCTGCTAACACATATACTTGCCTTGCAAACCACACAACAACCTCTTGATAAGATATGAGAGATTTCAATGTAAAGTTAAAACCAATACTTAGCCTTCTCTCTGGAGGAGGTGGTGGATCGGGATTTATCTCAGTTGGTGGACTTGGACCAGAGGGCAATATAAATGGAGATGATTCAACACTAATTGATGACAACACCCATTGGATTCGTGTATGGACTACTGCCTCAACACATGATGTTGTAGTTAAAGATAATACTACAGTTGAGTATTTGGTTGCTGGTGGTGGTGGTAGTGGTGCTTATTTCTGGGCTGGCGGTGGTGGAGCAGGACGAGTTATATTTGCCAGCGGCACCATTTCTGCAGGCACAAATCCAGCAAGAGTTGGCGTTGGTACTGCTGCTTCAAATGGATCTGGATCTGGTTTTAACCCATCGTACTCTGGACAGGGAGTACCTGGTCAACCTTCGTATTTAGGTGGTATTGGGGGATCAACTATCACTGCTCCTGGCGGAGGTGGAGGTGGAGGAGCACAAAATCAACCTTACTCATATAATCCTGGTAGACCTGGTAATGCAGGTGGTGGTGGTGCTAGAAGTTCCCAAAGCCCAAACTGGGGATCTGGCGGCAGTGGTAGTCCGTTTGGTGGAAGTGGTGCTACAGCAAATTCCTCTGATAGTGGAGGTGGTGGTGGTGCTTCTGGTCCAAATGGTGTATCGTCACCAAATAATGCAAGTGGTAGACAAGGTGGACAAGGTGTTGCTGTTCCTTGGATGCCACCATCTTATGGAACACCAGGACCATCACCTGGAAGATGGTTTGGTGGTGGTGGATCTGGTTCTGTGTTAGGCACTGCTCCCCCCACGCCAGGACTGCCAGGTGGTGCAGGTGGAGGTGGTATGGGAGTAAATAACACTAACACAGGACCTACTGCCGCTGTTGAGAACACTGGATCTGGTGGTGGTGGTGGCGGTGGTAATGGACCTGGCCCAGGAAATAGTAAAGGTGCCCATGGAATCATTGCAATCAGATGGGCAAAATAAAACCATTCTATAATTATATTGACACTCTGTAAAATCTGATATATACTACCACTGAATACATAATACTTGAATGGCATTCCAAAGCATTTGGTACTTCTCAGATTTACCTAAGGAAGTTGTAGATATCATTGAAAAGGACATATCTGAAACCTTTGATGAACAGATGGGAGACTCCAAGTTACAAGGAGATGCTCTCAACAAAGAAAAAAGGAACTCACAAAATGCCTGGATTCCAACACACCATTGGGTTGGTGGATTTTTGTGGCACTACATTCAAAGAGCAAATCGTGAAAACTTTCTGTATGATCTGAGGTGTATTGATGGAGAATCAATGCAATATACCAGGTATTCTGAGGGTCAATTCTATGGGTGGCACAATGATGCAAGTCTTGCCACACAATATAAACCAGTAAGTGTTGGTAATCGTGTAGAAGGTTTGGGACAGGACTTCATCAATGAAAATGTAGAGATGGTTCGTAAACTATCTTTTGCAATGCAGTTGTCTGACCCTGATGATTATGAGGGTGGTAATGTGCAGCTACTAGATGAGGCAGGCAATTCTTACATTGTTCCAAGAAAGAGAGGAACTATTGTATTGTTTGACTCACGCACACAACATAGAGTGCTGAAAGTCACAAAAGGAACAAGAAAGTCCATTGTTGGATGGACTGTTGGACCACGTTGGAAGTGAGGTAGAACATGGCAGAACAAATGACAGAACTGCAACTGATGATGCAGGAGAGGCAAAACACTGGAACTGCCTGGACTCGTAATGATAGTTTTGATAAGAATGGATATCTTGTAGTCAAAGATCTTTGGGATCCTGAAGAACTTTATCATCCAGTCCCAGAAAAGAAGGGACAATACAACTACTATGATAAAAATCCAGAGCATTACAATTATTGTGAGGTAGAGAATCAGGTAGAAGGGTCTACTTCACGTTATTGGCATCCACAATATCGTGAGATTCACTCTGGTATTCGTATGAAACTGGAGGAAATCATTGGTCGTAAGTTATATAATACTTACTACTACGACAGGTATTACTTCCCTGGTCAGGAATTGACCAAACATGCTGATCGTGATGCTTGTGAAATCTCTGTGTCAGTACACGTTAGCACCAACCTTAAGGGTGAAGATGCCAAATGGCCATTCTGGATTAAGACTCCTGACACATATACAGATAAGAAGAAAGCAGTTATCCTAGTTCCTGGTGAGGAAAGAAGTTTGTCACTCAAACCTGGAGATGGTTTGCTATACAAAGGATGCGAACGTCCACATTGGCGTGAGGCAATGCCAGGAAAGGCTAAGAAACTATTTGGTAAAAATATTGAACTCTATTATCATCAAATATTCTTCCATTATGTGCTACAAGATGGACAACGTGCTCACTGTGCGTGGGATAGATCACGATGAATGTACTGGTGGTTGATAGTGATATCAATTGTTCTTGGTTATCATCAAGGGTTTTAAGAAATGAGCAAAAGATTCTAAAAAAGTATCCACCAACAGATTACTTTAAACGTATTAATGATGGTGGAACTGGATTAGGACCAAACTCATTGACATCTAGATTTTATCACTTTAATGTTCTTTCTTGGTTTGGAACAAGAAAGTTAAAAAAGTATATAAGAAGAGGATATGATCAATACAATGGTGTGAAGAATGCTCCCGCATATGTTCAATGTTGGGCAAATGTAATGAGAAAGGGGGATATGATTAAGGCACATAAACATATGGATTTGGACATATCTCCTTTACATGTACTATCTGGACATCTATGTGTCAAAGTTGATGGTTCTACTAACACATATTATGAAGGAACCCCCATCCAAAATAAGAATGGACAAATGATTTTATTCCCATCTACTTTCTTACATTGGACAGATAAGTATATGGGAGATGGTGAAAGAATTACCATTGCCTTTGACATATACAGTAAAGAATGGTTTGATCGTGATGTATTTAAAGATTCAAAAAAACATTGGATTAAAATATGAAAGCGATGATGTAAAATATCCAGTTGACAAACTGTCACATCAGACCCCTGCCTTCACTGGTGGGGGTCTTATACTATGCAGAGACACACAGGTGGAGGATGACTGCCACACACAAACTAATTTTCATTGCATCATTCTTCTGTATGATGAATTGGGGTGTTCGTGTCACACAAGTAGCAATCAATGCACTATCTTGAAATACTCCCAGAGACCTCTGAGAGGTCCTGTGAACTCACTGTAAGGTGGTTCCTGATGGAATACCTATGTGATTATGGTTTGGACATCTCTATCATCCACAAAGACCTTTCTAAAGAGGGTGTACTTGGATGGTGTCTACAGATTGATGACAGTGAGTTTGAGATTGAGATTGAAGAATCTCTAACAGGTGATGAATACACCAAGACATTGCTTCATGAACTCTATCATGTTTATCAACACATGACAGGACAAATGCAGTGTGAAATCTGTGCTGCATTTATGGAAAATCTACTACTTGACAAGTATTCAAAAACCAACTAGAATCTGCTTTGTCAGGTTTGATAAAAATTTAGCTTTGTTTAATTATGACCACTAAGACCAAGTTCATCACAGTCAAACCTATCTCCAAGAAGGCGAAGAATCGCTTTGCTAATGAGATGGATCTACTTCATTCCTGTAAGATTGAGAATGAGACAGAGACACAATGGTTTCTGTCTTCTATCTCTGGTAGATACTTCTTCTGGATGGACAAGAACACAGACAACAACTGGATGGTGATCTAATGAACAACACAAATGTATTAAGTGATGAACTTAGGGTAGAGATCAAGAAACTAATTCATGAGGTTCTTGATGAGAGAGGTTACAAGAATATGTCAACCTATTACAAATATTCAGATTCTTTTTATGAGGAAATTAAAGCATATTATAATTATTCTGATGTAGAATTATCTCCACCATGACTCTCCCCAAGAATAAAAAATTTAAACAAGATCAGATTGATTCTATTAAGAAAGCAATCAATGATGCTGACATCAGAGCAGTTCATCCTGATAAACTAGAAGAACTGGCTGAATACATGAAAAACAAAATGAGTGAGGAATCTGACAATGAACAAGAGTAAATGGGATGACATGGATGTTCCTGATATTGAGGAAATGATCTCCATTGCTGAAGAACGTGCCAAAGAATTAAATGTTACACTTGAATACTATCTTGATGAATTCATGCTATGATGAAGTTTCTACTCACCTATGATAAACCAAAGAAGAAAGGTTATGCAAAACAAACAGCAACCTTTTTTAAGATTGAAGATGCTGTCTTCTGGGAAGAGCATGTAAAAAAAAACCTAAATGCTACTAACATTGAGATTATGGTTAAATGATATTAAAGTGTAAAGAAAATATAGAAATAGAAATTCATCATCATCCACACTATCAAAGTCTTAATGATAAGTTGATGAATGATTTTTCTAATTTAAGTTTTGATGATTATCATCCCTACAAATATACAAATATAAAAGGAAGTCAATTAGATTTTGTTAATCTTGAACCTTCATCTATACCAAAAGGTGTTTCCTTAATTGAAAACTGGGCAAAACAAATTATTCAAAATAAATTGGTGTTTCCAGTTGAATTTCAATTTGACACCTGGGCGGCAAGATTAGATAAAGGTCAGGAAACATTAGAACATGCTCATCTGTATTATGCTACATTTGCATTTGTTTATTTTGTTAATACTCCAAAGGGGGCATCACCTTTAGTTTTTACTACAAGTGGTAAAAAAATTAAAGCAGAACCTGGTAAACTTGTGATATTTCCTGCTTCTTTATGGCATAAAGTTCCTATCAACAAATGTGACAATAGAGTTACTATTGCATCAAACATCGTCTTAATTAAAAGGAGAGAGTAGACACTAGAATGATGTACCAAGTCAACTACATGAAACCAAAGAAAAAGAAGTTTGCAGCACAGCATGTTGTCTTCTATAATATTGAAGATGCTATCTGGTTTGAGAAAATTGTTCTCAATGATGGTTGTAAAAACAGCATGATCAGACCACTATGAAGTTCCCTCACAAACCACCCAAAGGGTATGAATACTGGCAAGAGAATTTTAACACCAAACTCACCAGAATTTGGATCAAGAATATTGGTATGGATTTCAATTATGGTGATGATCCTCATCCCAGTTCTGTGTGGGGGTTCTATGATAATAAGAAAGGATGCTTTATTGCTCCCATCAACCACAAGAAACCAGGCAAGGTGGTAAATATTGATGACACCACACCTTACAGTGCGATGCAACTTAAACTCACACCATTGGAGCAGGCATTTGTATAATCCTGCTGTTGATGATTATGTCAAGTGGAAGAACATTGAAGGATGGGTTTATTTTGCTGACTCAGCATATATCACCATTGAAATCAGTGTAAGAGACAAGCATCAGGATGATCTGGTCCACTCACCCAAACATAAAAAGCATCATTGTTGTGTTGTGTGCCCCAACTGGAGTTGGGATGAGTTAGAATATGTAACAACCAGAGCAGAAGACTCATGACACAACTCATTGATCCCACTGATCCCAGATACTTTCAGGTTTCATGTGACAAACCATATGATAGACATGAATACAAAATTGTGTTAAAATCAGGAAAGACAATCATTACTGATGATTACATGCAGGTGATGGGCACCTGGTTTGAAAATCCTGGTCATTTTCTTGACCATGTGGAGGTGCTAGATAAGAAAAAGAAAACCAAAGGATTCAAGGAATAATTCAATGGCAGGTAAATAATGAAAGAGTTTGACTATGACCTTGATTACAAGTCTCTTGATTTCACAGATTCACAAACTCGCAAACTTTATCGTATTGGAAGGGGAGAACAAGGAGTTCTATTGGTACGCCCTTATACAGACAATATTTGTGCTCACTGGAGATTTGTAGATGAAACTACTGCTTGCAAATCTTCTGCTAAGATATACGAAATGTTCCTTGGATTTAAGACCAAAGGGGACTTCATTGGTATGGACATGGCAAGGAAATTCTTGGAGATGGGTTTTACAAGAGCACGTCGCTATGCTAATCATTCCAGTGGAAGGAAGTACGATAAAATGTCTGGTAAAGTCAGACCACAAGAGTCAGATTGGAGAACAAATACAAAAGCAAAGAGTGCTGCTATCTTTAAGGAAGTTAGAGATAAAGCTGCAAAGGATCCTACATATCAGATGATGAGAAAGGAGTGGAGATCACATGAATAAAATTATGATTGGGTTGGCAATTTTAGCCAACATGACATTTTTGCCAGTAGCAGCAGATCCTGAGGTCAAAGGATGGAAGACACTTGACTCCATGGGATGTATGATGGTAGAAGAATGTACTGATGAAGTAAGAGAGATTAAGAGTTGGAGAGATTTAGGTCCAGAGTATGGAGAATTTAGTCAGGAACTGGATTCTATTTTTGCCAGTATGAGTAAATTAGACATCAAATTTTTCCTGGCAGGTGACAAATACTTTGTTGGAAAAACAAGAGGTCTCTATAGTGTAGATAGTAATAACTTTTTCGTGAATGAGAGATATCTTAGCAACACAGCAAGGATGTTACAGGTTATTAGACATGAAGGATGGCACGCAGTTCAGGACTGCATGGCAGGGACATTGGATAATACTTTTACTGCCATTGTTTACCCAACTTCTACTATTCCTGATTGGATTAAGGATGGTGCTAATAGGACATACATGAAGAGTGTTGCCATCTATGAGGCAGAAGCAATGGCAGCAATGTATTCTGATACCACAACAAAAGATGGTCTTGCTATGTGTGCAAGTGATACACCTATGTGGGAATGGTATCCTCCTACTCCTCTGACTGAAAAATGGTTAATAAAAGAAGGATTTATGACTAAATAATAGCACTGTGCCAGTTCTATGACTGACCATGTTGACAAACCTTTTTCTTTCTACTATTCTTACTAAGTTAGTTCAGGAGATCACCATGCCAGTTTCTTACAACTTTGGACAAAAAGCAAAGTATCGCGTTACATTGGAACTTGATGTGATGGATGACTTCAATCCCCACCAGATTGATTGGGAGAAAGTATTGGATGTGCAAGGTAGTGAGAAGATTAGTGCTTATGTAGAGGATCTAAGCACACCTGATGTGTGGTGACAAGCAGTCTTGTGACAGAAATCTAAGTGGCATAACCCCCTTGACAAATTCTCAAGGGGGTTTTATATTGTAAATGTTGAGGGAAGACACCATTCTTCTTTTCAATGTGTCCTATACACTAACTTGAAAATGTTTTACAAACTTGAGAATCTATGTGATGTCCCACCAATCTCGTTATATGAGGAGAATTGTGACATCCCCACATTCCGCACATTTGTGAATCTTCAATTTGTAGAGTTACCACTTGATCAAATTGATCCCACAAATGAAGATGGACAGGAGGCAAATGATGCCAGAGCACAAGGCACTGACAAGAATAACATTCTTGGAATCAAGTCTAGTTTATTGTCAAAGGGTTGTGATACCTCACAAGTTCCACCCATGGTAGGTAGACAACAGAATTCAAAGGGATTGCATCCACTTCATGAAGGATTCACCAGGATTGCTTCATATAATTCTATTGGTCAAAACAGCATTGTTGTATTGATGGGTGATATTCCCACAGAGTATAGCATTGAGGATTTGAAAGATGAAGTTGGTCTTGGATGCAATGATCACATGCAGTCCAAAAAAGCAACCCATTCAGACTATGCTAAGAGATTGAAAAAATATATTGATAGGACTCACAATGTTAAGAGGGATGATTGTTCCATATGGTTTAATGGAATCAAGCACTCATTAACAGATAAGAACATTGAGAAGATCATCAGTGATGTATATGATCTAAAACATGCTGCTAATACTATGGAATCATTTGATTCCTCTTCAAAAAAAGCACAAAAGAAGATCTCACAACTCACTGAGATCAATGTTGATGATGTTCGTGTTTGGAATAACAAAACAGGTGCATCTTTTGAAACCATGGTGAAAAGTGTCATGGAGTATTATGAAGAATTTAATGCCCCACCTCATGTTTATGGTTATCTGAACAGAACAAGTGCTGAGGATGCTCACCATGAAAGAGTAGAAATGGTAAAGAGAATTAACAAGTTTAATGAAACTTTCAGGTCAATCATTAAAGATGCAAACAGAGTGCAAAAGGATGGTGGAATATTTGATATGATTCCATTACAAGGTTTCATTCCTCAGATTCTAAATGAAGAAAAAGATATTGTTCCTGTGGACAAAATCTGAACTGTCCATGACCCCTTGACAGGGGTCTTTTTTTATGTAATGATGTAATCACTGGCAGATTTCGCTTGTTCAAACTCAGACCACATCAACAGAGAGCATGTGATGCCATGGCACAAAATGTCAAGGGCACAGTGTTGATTCCCACTGGTGGTGGTAAGACAATGTGTATGATTAGCAACTGCACTGATACTTTCCAGGACACAACTGATGCCCTGATTGTTGTTGTTGCTCCCAGGATTCTGCTTGCTCAGCAACTTTGCTCTGAGTTTATGGAGCATCTGACTAATGTCAGTGTGCTTCATGTTCACAGTGGTGAGACACACTACTTCAGCACCACCAGTCCTAAACAGATTGCCAAATGGGCAAAGTATGTCAAGGGCAATAAGATTATTTTTACAACATATCACTCACTGCACAGGATTCAGGAGGCAGAAGTATATGTTAATACCATCTACTTTGATGAGGCACATAATAGTGTGCAGAGACAATTCTTCCCTCCCACTGAGCACTACTCCTCAGAAGGTAGTGACAAGTGCTTCTTCTTTACTGCAACCAGGAAGACATCAGTCACTATCAACAAGCCAGGTATGAATGATGCTGAAGTCTATGGAAACGTGATCTGTAGAGTATCAGCACCTGAACTTGTTAAGGGTGGATATATTGTCCCACCCAAAGTTTCTGTCAAAAAGATGGACATGGTGAATGATAAGTTCATTCATCCTAATGTTGATTGTGGCAATGTATTGGAGACCATTGATGACCAGGACATCAAAAAGATTCTGGTTTGTGTCAAGACTTCCAAGCAGTTGATCAACCTGATGAGTCATACTGACTTCTCTCAACAACTCAAAGCAAGAGGTTATTCGTTCCTCTATATTACATCCAAGACTGGTGCAGTTGTTGATGGTAAGAAAGTCAACAGAGAGCAATTCTTTGAGACACTGAATACCTGGGGCAAGGATCCTGCTAAGAAGTTTGTTGTTCTGCACAGGTCAATCCTGTCAGAGGGTATCAATGTATCTGAGTTGGAAGCAGTTATCTTCCTCAGGAACATGAGTGTGATTGAGATGACTCAAACTATTGGTAGAGTTGTTAGAACTGGTAGTCAATCCAAGACCTTT